>Ga0137306_101005_pt1 | contig 31847 bp, 45 predicted proteins | sample Inofroosms_March_FD_97187 | JGI IMG/M metagenome (GOLD analysis project Ga0137306, IMG submission 97187) | Mouse cecal microbial communities from Vienna, Austria - N-Acetylneuraminic and N-Acetylglucosamine D2O microcosms_March | ecosystem: Host-associated > Mammals > Digestive system > Large...
TAGGGGAAACCCAGGAGCTTGCCGGTGTTCATTTCGTCGCGGTAGATGTAGGCGCCGGTGGTGGTCTTCATGTTCATGAAATAGCCCTCAAGGATGCTGTTCATGGCCCAGCCCAGGTGCTGGTCGTCCACGTTCTTAGCCAGCACCAGAGAACGGACGTACACAGGGAAGTCGGCGGTCACCTTGCCGTCGGAGGCGGCCAGGTCGGTGTTGTTCAGGGCCTTGGCGTCGATGTGCTCCACTTCCTTGTCAGTGAAGACACCGAGGGGCTGGAACTCACCACCCTTGCCGAACAGAGCGCCGAAATCGAGGCCCAGCTCCATCCGGCGGGTCAGGTCGTTGGCAAAGAGCTGGTCGGCGGAGTAGTTGGTGCTCATCAGCAGTTCGCGGGTCTGAGGCACAATCGCCTCCAGGCGCTTCGCGGACAGTTTGATGTTGCCAAAGGTGGGCTCGGTCTTGGCAATCTTTCGAGCCTCACCGCCCCACGTTGCGCGGGCCCCGCCGGTCATCTTGGGGATGTTCAGGTTGCCGTTCGCCATGGGAACCTTCTGAGCGCCCAGCTCAAAGATAACCGTCTTGCTGTACAGCAGTTCGATAATCTGGTCAAGGTAAATCTCAGGGATGAGATACCCGCCGGAGCTGGGGTTGGTGGCGGACAGCGCCTTGAACTCGCGGGCCATGTCGGCGTCCTCATACTTCTTTTTGGCGTAGAAGGACGCGGCGTCGGGGTCATGCCGCCCGAACACGTCAAGGCACTTGATAGCGCGGGCGAGCTGAATAGCGGGGGGGATGGTCTTCTTGGCCCCGCCCCCGGCGGCAGGACGGCTCATGTAGATGGCGCTGTACTTGCGCTGGGCCCCTCCGGTGCTGGAGGCAGGACGGCGGGCGGTCTTGGTCTGGTGGGAAGACTTGGCGCTCTTGCGGCGCTTTTCCTCCTCATCCTCCTTTTCCTCCTCATCCTCTTTGACCTCCTCATCGGCGTCATCGTCGCCCATGGTTTCCTCTTGGGTGGCGTCGATAATCTCAGCGACAGCCTCCAGAACCTCATCGGTGGTGATGTCGCCCAGCTCCTCGCCGTCATCCTTCCGGCTCTTGCGCTTCTCGGCCACAACGTCCATAGCCTGCTCGATGATTTCCGCGATGTCGGCAGGGGCGGCCTCGACGGCGGCGGTGTCCTCGTCGTCGCCCTCGGCCTTGGCCTCCTCCTGTTCCTCCAGGGCCTCCTTGACACAGGACTTGATTTTTTCCATGAGCTCATCGGATTCCATCTTCATGGACTTGCGGCGGGTGGGGTTGCTGTTTTTCTTAGTCGTTGCCATTTTTTGGTTCCTCCTGTTAAAGTAAGATTTCAATGGTGGTGCCGGTCATGGGCGCGGCCTTTCCGGCTTTCTGCTTGGTGCTCCTCTTGGCGGTCGTGGACTTGTCGCCCCCTCTGGCCTCACGAATGATGCCGTCAAGGGCCTTGGTAGCGGCTTTCATGGATGAGCTTGCATCCTCCAGGGCTTTCAGCCTCGCGGCGCTGATTTTGCGTCCGGCTTTGATGTCGGAGGCAATATCGCTCACAAGGGCAAACGCCCGGTCGGTGTTCTCCCGCGCTTGCTTGTAGTCGGTGATGACGGCCTCCTGGTTCATGGCCCAGGTGACAATCGAAACTTCCCACAATTTGACTTCGCGCAGGTGACGGATGCCGTTTTCGTCATAGTCGAAAACAACAGGGTCGTAGCCGATGGACAGTTCATTCAGAACGCCGTCTTTCAGTAACACTTTGATGTCGCGTCCCATCGCCGTGTCGCTGATTTTGGCCTTGATGAAAAGGCCGTTGCTGTCTTCCCTCAGCTCCAGCGGTTTCCCGATGGGCAGGGTGCAGTCATTGTGAAGCGCAAGGATTTTCACGCGCTCCCAGCCTTCGGCGATTGTCTTCGTGAAGGCTCCAGGCTCAATGATGTCGCCGCCGCTGTCCACGTTCCCGCAGACGGCGCCATAGCCGCTGAATATGCCTTGCTCCTCATCGTATTCCTCAGTGGAGAACGTGAGGGATTTGTACTCAGTCTTCATGCTCTTGGTCTTCACCCCCTTCCTGAGTGAAACCTCCCACGCTTTAAGCCCCTTTTTGGGGGCATAATAAAACGGCGATTTGCGGAGATGAGCTACCGCAAGTTTCGCCGTCAGAATGGGGTCGTTGCCGGTGATGTCAGTATCGGGGCTTTCGGTGCCATGCTCCAGCTCGGCGGTCATGCCGTCCGCCAGCGCCTTAGCGTCGAACCGCTCAGATGCGAGGTTGATACCGGCGGCCTCAGCCGCCGCCTTGGCTTGCTCAATGGTAAACATGGTACGCCTCCTATTTATCGAATGTGAGGAAACAGTGACAGTTTACAACCTCGGAGGCGTCGGAACAGTCGGGGTCGCATGGACGCATGAGGCCGTTAGGAAATTTCGCGTCGATGGGGACGCGGACGCCGTTCAGGGCCTTATGGCTCGGCCTCGCCGCCGACATATTGGCGACGTGCCAGGTCTTCCAGGCGGCCCCTGCCTTTTTCATCATGTCGTAGTGGCCGGTCAAAAGGCTTGTGTTACACTCCTGAGTGGCGATAGTCCGGGCGCGGGCGCTGGAGGTCTGCATTTCCTGTTCAATCTGCTTGGCGATGGTCTGTTGCGCGTCGCCATGCTCAAGACCGGCGGCCACGATGTCCGCGATGGCCTGTTGGGTGGTCTGAGTGATGCCCTTGATGCGGGCCCCGCCTCTCAGCTTGGCCGTGGATATGAGCTCCGGCCTCTGGATGTTGGGGATGTTATAGAGCTTGGCGGACACGCCAGCGCCCTTGTCGTAGCTCTCCCGCCACAGCGGGTCAAAGATACTCAGCAGTACGCTTTCCTCATGGGGCCAGTCAATGAGGCTCAGGGTAAAACTGTTCACCAGCAGGGCCCGGTCTGCCTCAGAAAGACTTGCCCAGGCCGCCGCGCTCACTTCCTGGGCGTTCTCGGCGGTCGGGTCGTAGCCAGGGACGCTCGCCATGAGGATGTCCCACACGCTCCGCTCATCCTTCGTCGTGCCTCCCAGGGCGTCGGAAATGCGCTTGCTTTGCTCCCTCAGATACTTCATGGTCGCAATCTCGAACCGCTGGGACTGTTCGCGCTCCGCTTGCATAAGGGCCCGCTGGGCGGCCTGGATTTGGATGTCCTTCTTTTCGTGGGCATACCAGGTGGCGCGAGATTTAGAAGTGACGATTTCAATACCGCTGTCGGCCTCTCCGGCGGCCTCTGAGCCGCTTTCTTCGTCGAGGGGTATTCCGTTATCTGTTATCTCTATGTCCTGCTCTCCGCCCGTTTCAAGCGGTGGTGCGCCCTCTGCAAACTGGAGGTTGGCCGATGCTGTACTCAGCTCGGCGGGGTCGTCGTCCTCCCTCATGTAGATGTCGGAGAATTGGGTTTTGTAAACATCGCCGCCCACCTTGGCTGGGGGCATACCCAGCTTTTCGCGGGCCTCATCCTTGGTCAGCAGTCCGGCGTTCCAGCCGTCCAGGCCGACGGCCTTATCAAACTCTTGGTTTCGGGGCACGATGTCGTCAAAGTGCCATACAAGGTCGCTCCCGAAATATGGGATGAGCTGATGATTGATTGCCTCCTCCCGGCGCTTGAGGTTCGGCATAAGGACGTTTTGGGCATAGATGAACTGAGCCGCCTCGCTGGTGGCCCTGTTGGAGCTCTCAGTGATACCCATGATTTCACGGGGTACGCCGAAATGCTCCAGGACGGCGTTTCGGATGAAAGTACGGCCATTCACCATGTCCATGTCCTTCATGCTGTCGCCTACCTTGTTGATGGTGACTTCACCGTTGACGGTGGCGACGCCGTGGGACTGGAAGACGCCCCGAAAACGCTCTATCCACTCGGCGCGGAACCGCTTGCGCTGTTCCTCGTTGCTCTTAGGCATCCCGATAATCAGGTTCGGGGTGGCGTCGTTGAAGAAAAAGCGTTTCTGGAATTTCGCGGCGTATTCGTCCGTTTCTACCTCATCTGCCAGCGGCTCCGCTTGGCCCAGGCCGCGTTTGAATGGGTCGAGGGGGTTCAGGTCTTTCATCACGAACATATCATCCACCGACACGCTCATAATGGTGCCGCTTGTCAGGCGGATGGTATAGAACGGATGGTCGAGATACGGGGTCATCTGCACCCAATGGGTGGGCACAGGCCACAGCTCTACCGGCATTTCCAGCGCGTCCTTTTCAATGACAAAGTAGCCCTCGCCTTTCAGCTTGAGGTAAATCTCAAAGAGATTCCACAGGGCCGCGTTGCTCATTTCATGCAGGGGGTTGGGGTTGGCCCAAAAGTCCAGAAACGGGTGCGCTGTTACCTCTGTTTCCTCCCCGCTTTCGTCAATGCGGTACAGCTTGCCGGTCGCAAAGGACAGGTCAGAGGCGATGCGGGAAACGACGGCAAGGCGCGGGTTTGTCCGGTATGTGTCAATCCATTCCTGAGTGTTCCGCTCTGGTGGCGTTGTATAACGGGGGAGCATGGCGCTGTCGCCGGTGTAGACCCGCGAGGCATCGCCTCCCCTCCGTCTATTCCAAAACGGCATAAGTTACGCGCCTCCCTTGCGTTTCGGCTTTTTTCCGCACACCTGGATAACCTTGGCGCTGGCGGGGCCTCCGGTCATGGACTGCCACACCTTGCGGGCCTCGGAGGCCGTAGAGGCTCCCCGGATGTACTTTGTCGGCCAGCCGTCAGCCGACACCAAAAAGGTTTTTTTATTACTCATACGTTCCTCCTTAGTCCAGGCTCCAGTCGCTCACCAGCGGGTCGTAGAGGGCAAGGCCCAGGGCATCGCCCATATCTGGAGAAGTCAAGCCGCGTTTCTTCATGGCCTCTTTCTTCTCCAGCTCAATCTTGCCCGCGCTGTTCACGCTGTATTTCCGGTTGGAAAGTTGGCTTATCTGCTTATCGTCGTACCACAGCTTGATACTCTGCGTTCTCAGGGCCTCCCGTATTGCGCCCCACATCAAGCCAGTGGAGGTCTGATAGTCTATGGGGTCGTCCTCGCTGATGGTGCCGCCCTCGCCTCCAAAATGGCACTCCAGAATTTCAAGCTCAAATTCCGGCGGTCTACTGTCGTCATCGGCGTCCCCGTAGGTTCTTTCCAGGCGGTCGTTGACATCTTGGATAATTTCATCCTTTAGCTCCATGAGCCGGTCGTAGACGCCGACGCCCAGGCCGTCGCAATCTATTTTGACGTGGACAGAGGCCCAGGGGTGGCCGGACGCATACCGCTTGATGAGCTGGACGGCGTGACCTGTCAGCTCCATCGTGTCGTTGTGGTGATATATTTCCGGCTGTTCTTGGAGGCGCTTGTCCAGCACCGGCGACAGGACACTTGAATCGTCCCCGTACCGGGCAACGTCTATCCCGATGTCGATACGGTGGACGCGCTCAATCACAGGGGCCTTGGCCTCGCTCGCCTTTTCCGCCCACTCCATCGGTATAAAACTGTCGGGCAGGGCTTTTGGGAACTCACCGGCCACGCGGACGCGGAAAACGTCGCTGTCTTCCCCGAACATATCCGTGATTTTATCTACAAACTCCTGGTCTACTCGGCTACTGTCCCGCCCGTCAACGTGCATGGAGTTATAGATTTCACGGTTTTTATGGTGGCTGTCATAGAAAAAGCCGGTGATTTTGGTAGGGTTGCCGCACATCACCAGTTTTGCGTCCTCGGTGGATAGAGCGCCCAGCACAGGCTCAAAGATGTCGTCCTTGACGCCGCTCGCTTCGTCGATGACATAGAGCAGATGGTCGGCATGAAATCCCTGGAGCGCGTCAGGCTTGCTCGCGGTACGGCCAACAGCAAACCATTCTTCGGGGTGGCCCCTCATGTAGACCTTTTCTTTCGTCCAGATGAGCTCTTGAGAAAGCGCGGGGTTACTCCGTAGCCATTTCGCAATCTCGGCCCACAGGATGTCCCATAGCTGGTGCTGAGTGGGGGCGGTACATGGTATCTTCGGGAATGGGCGCGTGCTCAGAAACCAGATGACAAGCCAGCTCTCAACTGCGCTCTTTCCGATACCGTGTCCGCTCCGTACTGTCGTCATGGGGTATTTGGCTACGCTGTTCAGGATGTCCCGCTGGTGGATGTCCGGCTTGGCCTTGATGACATCTTCCACAAAGTCAACCGGATAATCTGCATAGTACAGAATTGCGTCACTTGTCAGGATGCTCACCTCTTGCACGCCTCCTTTCCCATGCCTCTGTAATAGCGTCGGCCAAAGTGCCGGATTGCCCCTGCTGTCCCTTGTTCGGGTCAGTGTCTTTCAGAACCTCGGCGCGGCTCTCGCGCTCCAGCTTGGTAGCCTCCCGGATGATGGCTATGAGCGTCTTAGGGTCGATGTCCCCAGGCTTCAACTCTGCAAGTGAGGCCAGGGCCTTTTCCTGCATTTTCAGGGCGATGCTGATATGGCGGTCGGTCATCTTGCGGGCCTTTTTGGCCGCCTGGGCGTGGGCTTTCCGCTGGAGGTCATCATCGTAGGCGGCGGCCCTCTCCACCCATCCGTAGGTCGCGCTCCAACGCATGATTAGTGATACACTTTTGCTACACTTTTGACCTACCGCCCGGACGCTCCTATCGGCCCCCATTTCCAGATAGACGTTGAACGCCTCAAACGCTTTCGCACTCTCGCCCTCTTGACGCTCCCACGGCTTGGTGTCGCTACGTCTTGGCATTTCGTCTACCCTCCTTTGCAGGGCCGGTAGCCGCTACTTAACGGCTATCCAACCGCAGAAATTCAGGCACCGCCAAAACATATCAATTTTGGAGAAACCCGCCGTCCGTAGCATATCCTCATTCCAGGCGGGCTTGAGGGGTGATAACACGTTCTCCAGGCTCCGGCGCTTGCTCACAATCTGTTCGTCGGTATAGCCGTTTTCCCGTTTCATCTGGTAGTAAAGCTCCACCATGAGGTCGTCCATGGTGTCGCACAAGATTTTTTCCACAAAGATAAAGGCCCCGCCGGGGGCCATGGAGTTGTAGATGTCGGCAATCATCTTTTGCCGATAGGCTGTCGGCGTAAACTGGAGGGTCAGGACGGACAAGACTAAGCTCGCCCTGTCCTTAAATGGTAAATATTTCCACAGGTTCCCCGCCTTGACAGTCACGCCCGGTTCGTTGCTGAACCTCTCGCGGCAAGCCTCCACCATAGCAGGGGCGTTGTCCACCAGCAGAAAATCATTCTGGTCGTGATACTTCACGACAAACGGCTCCACGGCCAGGCCCGTACTGCACCCTGCATCTACTACCAGCGTGTCGGGCTGTATGAACTTCTCCCCGGCCTTGTAGGTCAGGGCTCGCATGGACTTGTAATCGGGGATGCTCCGCTCCAGCATATTTGCGAAACAGGCGGCAACCTCGCTGTTGAACTCCCATTTTTCACCGGGCTTTACATTGTCTTTCATTCCTCTGCCTCCTTTTTGATTGTCGGAGGCAATTTGATACCGAGGCGATGCTCAAAGGCATCGCGGGCCCGCTGGGATAGTCCCATCCGTGTACCGTCTGGATAGGGGAGCTCAAATTCAAAGTCCAGCGCGGCGGCCAGGGCCGCAGGGTCGATTTCGGGTTTCTTTACCTCCATGTACCAGAATTTTGAGCCTATGAGCTCCAGGCGCTCCACCTTCCCGAAACAGGGAGCGAAAATCTCCCGCATTTCAGCCTCAGTGTGGCCCTTCTGCACCTTGGGGTGTGCGCCAATGTCGCCTAAAATGGTGTTAGGCTCATAGTCCAGGTCAAAGGTCAGCGTCTTTTCCGCGTCCAGGAACTTCTTTTTGGTGTTCACGAACTGCGGGGACTTGTCGCTCTGGCACCAACAAACCGTCTGCCCGTCTGGATAGCACAGCGCGGCGGCGATGATGGCGATTTGCTTTCGGTCGGCCATGAATGGCACGCTGTTGAACACGCTGGAGATGAAAACAGAGCTGTACTTTGTCCCGGCCTCCACTTCGTCCAGGAACCGGAGGGCCAGCTCAACGCTCTTTTCCTTGTGGATTTTCTCGCCCACGGTCACAAAGTACGGCTCAAAGGCAGAAACGAAAATACCGGCCTTTCTGAGCGTGCGGGTGTTGGACAGTTTACCGGCCCCAAAGTCCACCACGCTTGAACCGTAGGCGCGGCGCCATACTTCCAGCGCGGGCCCCTCCAGCTTGCAGAAGTCCCGCCCGCAATTCTTGGGGAAAACGCCCTTAAAAAATCCATCGCCCAGGGCGGCGTTGCCCTCGGCGTCGGTTTCTCTGGTATTCCGCTCCCGCATAAAGCTGTTGTATCTCAGGTCGTCGGCATAGGTCGCGGTCACGTCAAAGTCCATGGATAGGAGGTTCAGCATCGCGGACGCGAACGCCTCTTGCTCCTTCTTTATCTGGATGCAGGTTACTACCTTCCGGCCAGCCTCAGCGGCTACTTGGAGGCGGCCTATTCCGTTGACGACGTTCCCGGCCTCACCGATGACTAACGGCATCGCGCTCCGTGTCCGGCGCTCAAGAGCTTTCGCCAGTTGTTTTGTGTGGGTGTCAAACTCCCGGTGGTTCAGCTTCGCCAGCTTCACGGTGTCCATACGGTGCAGGGCATAGACGCAGGGGAACGATTCACGGCTCCCCGGCTCGATGTCCGGCAGGGCGGCGGCCATGCTCTCCACATCCATTTCATAGAGGCGGTGCTTGATGATGTCGCAGGTGTCCTGTTTTTGCAGGTCGTTTGTCGCCCGGTTGAACAGGATGTTCACGGCCTTTCGCTCTCCCAGCTCCTTGCCGCTGACATACTCTACCGGCACCTGAGTAAAGCCCATCCGACGGGCCACAAATTGCCGCTGGTGGCCGCTCAGGATTTCTCCGCTCTCATCTGCATACAGCGGCAGGACAAAGCCCAGCTTTCGGAGGGACAGCTCAGTATAGGCCAGCCTCTTTTCATCGTTCCGGCGGGGGTTGTACTCCGACGCCCGCAAATCGTCGATAGGGACTAATTTAATCATGGCGCAGTAACCTCCGTTTCATTTCTTGGGCGATTTCCTGAGTGTCGAATATCCCGGCGTCGCGGATGGCGGCCACCAGACGGTTGTACCGGGGCACTTCCACCTTGAAGTGCAGGTGTCCCACGCGGACAACGGTTGTGCCGACGGCGGGCGGGTCGTCAGGCTCCGGCTCATCGTCTGCGTCGGGCTCCCCATCATCCGGGCCGTCATACTCTCCATCGTCTTCACCGTCCAGGCCGTCCAAATCGTCGTCGCCGTCCACGTCGGGGTCGCGGACGTCCTCAAGCTGACGGTATACTCTGAGCTCGGCCTCATCAAAGCCGGTTTCATACTCCAGCACGTCATCGTCGCGTAGCAGGTCGCCCAGCTTGTCGGTGTCCCAGCGTCCCTCTATGCGGTTCAGCGCAAGACAGAGTTTTTTCTCCTTGGCTTCGTCGGGCTCCTGGATGACGGAGCATAAGACCTCATCCACGCCCATGTCACGCAGGACGGTGAGGCGCTGGTTCCCACCGATGCACCGCATATTGTGGAGGTTCACCACCGGCGGCTCTACAAGGCCGTGTTCCTCCAGACTGCGGCGCAGGGCCTTGTATTCGTCGCTCCCCTTGATGATGTCCTCGCGGGGGTTGTAGGGTGGCTCCACGATGTCGTCCAGGCGCAAGGTCTGGAAATTTGTCTTATACTTCATCGAAAAGCCTCCTTCTCAGCTCCGCACATACCAGCTCGGAGGTAAAGCCTACCTTTTCGCGGACATCTGCCATGAGGTCTTCAAATTCCGCGTCCGTGAGCTTAAAGGAATATTCCCCCACCAGGCACTTGATACCCTCGGCGGTGTCCTCCTTCTTGCCCTGGGATGGCGGCTCATCGTCCTCCAGCTCCCCGCCGATTTCGCCCAGCAGGTCGTCGATGTCCTTCTGAGTAAAGCCGGTAGAGGTCAAATTCTGCTGTTCGTCGATGAGCTCCTGGAGGATGTCGGCCAGTTGCCCATAGTCCCAATCTCCGTCCAGCTTGTTTAGGGCGATGCACAGGGCCTTGGCCTGGGCTTCGTCCATGTCCACCACAACGGCGGTCGTTTCGGTTTCCCCGGCGGCCAGTAGCACGTCGAGGCGCCGGTGTCCGCCAATGAGGCTGTTGTCCCGGACGTTGACAATCAGAGGCAGGACAAGGCCATGCTCTGCGATGCTCGCGTCCAGGGCTTTATACTCTTGGTCTTTGGGGGTCAGCTTTACCCTTGGGTTGTAGGCGGCGGGCTTGATGTCCGCCAGTTTCAGTGTTCGCGTTTCCACGGTTCCGCTCCTTTCTTCTGATTTTTGGGCGCAAAAAAGCGGGGCGCTTTCGCGTCCCGCCCGTTGCCGATGTATTGGATTGTCAGAAAAGGCTTTCCTGGATGCACTCAGGCTCCGGAGGCACTTTTCCCAGGCTCTTGATAAACACGTCGTAGGGCTTGGCCTGAATACCGTACCGCCCGTACATGGCGCGGGTCTTCGGGTTGCTCTCCACGGCGTAGTAGATGGCCCCGTCCTGTCCATGCTTCGGGAAGACAAAGCGCCGGAGGGCGCTCTCCTTGAACGTGGGCGGGTCGGCGTCGATGTCGTTGAAATACCATTCCGCCGGTTGCCAGCCGGTTTTCCTCTTGATGTTCTCCATCGTCTGCCTCATCTGGTAGGCAGGGCGGGCCGTGATGATGATAACGTAGTCGTCCCTGATGGCGTCAATGAGGTCGGCGCGGTATTCCTCCGCATCCATCCGGCGGGAGAATGGCCGCAACAGTCTGGTGGTGGCCTGGTTCCCCACAAGGGTATAGTTCAAGTCGAGTAAGCAGATTTTTTTCATGGTTAGTTATCTCCTTCACAGGTTTTCTAAGCTAATTATACCACTTTTCGCTCCCCTTGTCACAGGTTTGCGGAAAATATTTGAGCTTTTTTCGCCTGTTTCTGCTCACACTCTTTCAGCGTAAAAGAGTATAACACAGATAAATTGCACCTGTCTATTGCACGTTTTTTTCACGGCATTATTGCAAGGCTCATTTGACAGCATCGGCGCCATAAAGCCATACTGCAATCTGCTGTACCAAGCGTTTCCGGTTCCTCCAGACGGTAGAAGTATCGCAGGGGATAAGCTCGGCTACCTGCTCATCTGGTAGCTTTTCAAAGTACCGGCCCGTGACCGTCTGGTAGTATTCATCATCCGCAACGACAGCGAGGGCCCGCTCCATGTCGGCAATCTCATACTCATCGGCGTCGATGGTCGCCACCATGTCGGCATGAATGGCATCATAGATTTCATCCGGTGACAGGCGGACGCCGGATTTCTGAAACCGCGTGATGCTCTTGCTCCGGCCTCGCGGGCCGTACTCCTCCAGCTCCGCCAGCCGCTCCCTGTTATCCTCCAGCCGTTGGCGCAGGATGGGAAGGGCGTATAGGCGGCGCTCGGTAGCCTTAAAGGCATCCTTGGCCGTCCGCTCCGCTGATATGCGGCCAGCTTCTACGGCCCTTGCGATAGCCTTATTGATAACCTCATCAATGTCTGGTTTTTTTCCCATTGATTTTTTCGCCTCCCTTGTGGTATAATAGCTCTTGCCACAGGGCCGTTTCCTTTCGGGGAGGCGGTTCTTTTTATTTGTCTTGCTCTCTCTGGCAGTCGGGGCAGATGTCCTCCCACTCGCCGCGCTCATCCTTTCGGCACTTCCAACCGGCCCGCCGTTTGGCGTCCACGGCATCCTGAAACGATTCCTCCGCCGGTAGCTGGGCCTCGCAGTAGTCGCAGACCGGCGTGTAGAAGTTGCGGTAACGGTCAATGCTCATAGGTCACAGTCCTTTCCACGGCCGCCGCCTCCGAACATATCCACCAGCCAGTTCAAAAGCCCCCGGCGCGGGGTGACTTCATACTCTGCATCCAAAGAGGCCATGACCTCCGCGCTCTCGCTCTGCTCCAGTTGCCTTTTCTCCACAGAGTACACGCGGCTCTCCAGATAAGCGACGCGGGCCTCCAGTTTCCGCATACGCTTTTCCCGGCGGGCGCTCATTTTGACGCTCCTTCCATCAGCTCCACCAGGCGGGCCCGGACGCGGGTAATGGTGTCGTAGTCCTTCTTTCCCTTGGATGCAAGATGCGGGGTAGCGGCTTTCATAATGGGGTTCATGGCTCCCAGCATCGCAAGGGCCGCCGGGTCGGGGTTCGCTTGCTTCTCGATTTTCTTCACCAGTTCGTCGAGGTCGCGCAACAGTTCAACATCTTTCTGAAATTGGCTCATTATGTAGGCTCCTTTCTCTCAAATAATTCCGTGAAACATCGCGCTTGTAACGTCGATGTAGCTTGTAAGTCCTCTGTCTTGCAGGGCCTTGATTTGTTCCATGCTCTGAGGCTCCGCCTCATAGTGCCGCTCCAAAAGCTCGCAATCTGCGATGTCGGCCAGCGAGGGAAACGGGTAGCCGCAGGGGATGAGCTTTCCCTTTTCGCGGTCTACGCCACAGACTACCCACGTTTCCCCGGTCGGCTTGTGCAGAATGGTATCATTCGGGCGAATATCTGTCCTCTCACTCACTTTTGTCCCTCCATCAATTCAAAGAAAAATATGACATTATGCGGATTTGAGCTTGCGAGGCCGAACCGGACGGCGTTGCGGAAGGTCGCGTTGTTCTTCATCAGGCGGTACGGCATCCTTTCAACCGTATCGCGGAACTGCTGAACGGTCAGCGTGCTCTTGTAGTGGTTACAGCTCCGGCAAGCTGGGAGCATATTCTCCAGCGTGTCCGGGCCGCCCTTTCGCAACGGCATCACATGGTCTACCTGCATTTCGCTCAGGGTGATTTCACACCCGCAGTAGGCACAATGGCCTTTCATCCTGTCAAAGACAGCTTGCCGTTCCTTTTTTGTCAGCCTTTTTCTGTCAGGCATCAGTCTTTCCCTCCAATCCCGCCAGAAACAACAGCACTCCAGGGCCTCCGATGTGTACCTCATAGGGCGCCGCCTCTTGTGGCGTTATGTACTTGTGGCCGAAATGGCCTTTCAGGTCTTTCCAGACCTCCCAGGGGACGCGGTAAAAGCCAGCGGAACCGAACGAACACAGGACAAAGGCGTGGGCTCCGTATCGCCGGGCCCGCTCCAGGCGCTCAGATTGCACCGGCGTTACTCTGTCTTGGCTCATGCGCCCGGTGTCGGTAAACTTCGCCTCAAAGTTCACGGCTCGCCCGCCCATCATAAAGCCCTTGAAATCCGCCTGGGCCGCCGCCGTGTAATGGGCTATGAATTTCCCACCGCCAAGGTCTTTGATGGGTTGCATTGGCTCCGGCGTTTTCTCAATGTCTGCTATCCCGTGGGCCCGGTAATAGTCGCATCCCTCGGCTATGAGCCGTTCAAAGATAGCGCCCTGGGCCCGGTTCACCTTCCCTTGGTAGCGGCGCAGGGCCGCCGCCTGTTCACGGTTCGTCATGGCTCATCGCCTCCTTTCCCTCATCCTCTGTTTTGAACACGGTCTTTCCCCATCCGTCCAGCAGGGCCAGCGTAAAGGGGGCGGGCTCGACAATGCGGCGGGGCGTTACCACTTTCCCGAAAAGGAATTTCTCGGCCTCCCGTACTCCATAATGGCAAGCCGGGTTGTCCCTCACTCTCCAGACCGTGACCCCCAGGGGGACAGGCAGACGCAACAGCAAGCCAGCCCGCATATCCGCCCTATATCTCTCCAGTTCAAGTGCATCGCTCATCCGCATTGTCTACGCCCCTATCCTCACTCGGCGCTCGGCAGGAAACCGCGCCGCTGTGCTATGTCCCTGATTTTCCGTATGGTCGCGTCGCTGATACGGAGGCCGTCATCCGTTCGGACGCTCAGGGCCTCCAGGAGCTCGGCCACCACTTCCGCCCTGTCGGGCCCAGCGGGGCGCTGTCCGGCGCTCAGGCCGTCCAGGTACTCGCAAAGCTGGGCATCCGTCATCTTGCGGACGCGGGTAGCCCGCTCATGTTGCTCCCGCTCGGTGCCGGTCTTCCGGCAGTTCCTTTTCTTCATGGTTCCTCCTCAGTCCGGCAGGTTGATGTTCACGATAATGGCTTTCACCCACGGCAGGGCATCGTAAAAAGGCCGGCACTCGCTTTCATTTTCGGGCAGGGCCTCAAACTCGGCTTCTGGTAGGCATTGCTCCAAGGTGTCAAACACGTCATCGTCGCTCTTGAAAATCATCGGCCTGTCGTCCGGGGGAATGAGGTATTCGTCTACGCTCGCGCTCCCCCAGCTCCCCATCCAACGCCCGTAGTCGTCCCCGGCGACAATATCAGCGTCCACCATGGGCACAACGGGCAGGTCGGGGTTTTCCTGCATGAGCTTAAAGAGGTCGTCATGGTTCTTACGTTCCTTCTCCGTCATTGTCGTTTTCCTCCATGTCAAATAATGTAATTTGGTTCTTTGCCTCCTCGCGGGCCAGCGCCTCGCGGCGGGCTTTCATTTTGCAGGTGTGGCCGTAGCCGTCCTGAATGGCCTGGGCACTGGTAAGAAGTCCACCGCACCGCTTGCACCGTCTGGCTGGTATGGTGAATACTTCGTCATCCATCGCCGTCCTCCCCGTCCATTAGTGTTCTTTCTTGGAAAAGAATTTCCCGGCCCCGCATTCTGAGCAAGTGGCAATGTATGAACGCTCTCCTGTCATATGGTCAAATTTCCAATGCCCATGCACCACCGGGGCAACGTCGGCGGCGGGTCGTCCCGCAACGATTTGTAGGATTACGCTCATTTCCTGTGAGAAATTGTTTTCCTTGTAGGGGCCAAGCTCTTTCATCAAGCCTTCCCGTTCGATGTACTCAGCCATTTGCTATATCACTCCTTTAGAACAATCTGTATTGCAGGGCTCCATCAAGCATTTCCCAGCGAAAAGCCGGGTCGCCTGGTATGAGCAAGTGCTCATCTTCAAGCTGAAAACGGCGGTCATAATCATGTACCGTGTGGCCGCTTGGCTTAAAGAAAACCGGGCTGTCAACATCCCATTTTAAGAGCAACGCCCATAACTGAGGATAGTTTTTCCGTAGCTGTCTGAGCTGGTTCACGCCCTGGTTGTGGCACATCCAGCAACCGTCCCGACAGCTCGTTTCATAGCTGGGCGCGAGTATGCCCTCATACTGGCAGTAGAGGCCGCATAGGCCCTCCTCAATGCCGAACTCCACAAGCGGCGCTCGTTTCCTCTCATTGAGCTGTCCAAACCGTTTAGGCTCATCCGCCGCTATGCCCAGGTATTCCACGATATTTATATCGCCCCTCGCGGCGGGGCCCTCTAAAAATCTGGTCTTGAGTTTGGTGCACCAATTCCCGCGCCGGTTGAGACTGACAGGAAACCCGTATATAGTCGATTTTGAGTTTCTTGCACCAGCTCCCGATTTGTGCAGGAAAGCCTTGCGGGCGGGGTTTCCACATTTCGCTTGAGTGCCGGTTGACACCACGGGCCCCACAGTGTCGGGAATCCAAGGATTGTCCCTTGCTGTTGACAATACCCCCCCCCGCATTTTTAGGCTTTCGTTTTGGCACATGGTAAAACAGCTTTTCGTAGGTGACTTTTTCCCCGTTTTTCATAGCGCAAAGATGCTCTACCTCTATGCGGTATTTCCGCCAGATGTAATCATCTGCCCGCTCTTTGAACTTCACCATTTCCGGGTGTTCCCCGCGAATGGTATCGGTTGCCCATACGTCCGTGGTGGTTATCCTATCCAGGCGCAAGCCCCGCGACACGATGACATCCAGCATCTTCATACTGTCTTTGCCGTGGCTGATGCGGGCGATATACTGCATTTGCTCGCCGGAAATATGTAACTCGCCGCTCGCGGGGCTTGTCGCGCCTCCCATCAGCCCACCAGCTCTGCCAGGTGCTCCAGCTTCTCGGCCTCCGCCTCGGTGTTGTCCCCGAAAATCACATGGAGCTGGTTCAGCATGATTTCCACGTCGGCCCGTTCCTCGTTGATATTCTGCAAGACGGTTTCCTTATCCCCCTGGTTGAAGTCCTTGTAGCGCAGGTATTTGAGCAGGGCCTTTTGGAGCTCGCTCATTTCCTCAACCGCCATAAGGATTTGTGCGCCCGCGCCGAATTTCTCAACCGCCGCCTCATACAGCGCCATTTCCTTTTGCTCCGGCGTGAGGTCGCCCTCTACTTCCGCGCTCTCATCCTCCCCATCAGGGACAGATACCAAGATTTTAGGATTTAAGAGCAAAGCCGGACGCACGCCCCTGCGGCCGTGGAACGCGTGGCTGTTGTTGAGGCTCCCGTCCGAGTTCACGCTGCGGGCGAAAGCGGAACCGCCGCCGGACGGCGTGCTATCGGGGGTGATGAGCCAGCGCCAGTTTTCCGGTGCGGGGTGCAGGTCGCGGGTCTGCCGGTATTCCTCATCCGTCAGCATCGTCACCTTGTCCAGACAGCTACCGTAGTCCTTGAGCCCGTCGTCGGCGGTCAGGTCGCGGTAGAGGGGGATGATGGCATCGGAGAGGGCGGGGCACTTCTCCACAAGCTCCTCCAGGAACGGCCCGTTCAGGCGGGCCCGGAGGCTCGACGTGCTCCAGTTATTGTTGCCGCCCTCATCAAAGGCGGCCCGGAACAGGTCATCGGTCGCCTCCACCAGATAGTGGTCGTTGCTGTTGGGGTAGGCTTTCGGGTTGACGCCCAGCACAAGCCAGTTGATACCAGCCAGGGTAAAGGTGTCGCCGCGCTCCAGAGTGTTCAGCTTCTTTTCCATGATGATTGCCTCCTAATTTTTGTTTTGGATTTTGCTCTCTTTACACCGCGATGGGTGGTTCAGACATGGGTTTTTGCAGTTCTTGTCACGGTAGCCGCAATCGGCGCAACAGTAGTTTCCATGCCGCCGGTCGCAGTTGAAAATCTTGCACCGGCGCTGGAGCTTACTTCTCATCGGTTTCCTCCTGGATTTCAAACATCTGGTTCCAAAGCCACCAGATGACCTTGAGCATCGCGGCCTTGGTGACGCTGTTATGGGTTTCCATCCCTGCTATCTCATGGACAGCAAGCGCCTTTTCCTCGGTGGTATAGTCCTCGCTGTTGATATTGTAGAAAATCTCATAAGCTCTCCGCTTGTTCATACGCTCTACCTCCCGTAGTAAATCCCGCAATTCTCGCAGTAGATGACATCGCTCCCCTGTTGAAACTCCGCTTGGAAGATATAGCCGGTTCCGTACACGTCCGTATGTTGGCCGCTCAAGACCTCACGCGCCGTCTGGTATGCCCGCTCGACGGCGTGGGCCTCTCCAGGATTAGTGCTCCGTTCGGGCCAGACTACGCCGGTCTGGCAGAAACGCCCGTACTGCCATTCGTCTGTCAGTACGCCCAAGATGGTATCAGGGAAACGCTCATCCGCGACACGGTTCAGAATGACATCACCGACGCGATGGCGGCAGGTGTCGCAACAGGCATCCCCCCCGGCCTCCTGATAGATGGCACAGGCCATGAGTTCTACCTCTTGGGCATCCGGCTCCGGCGGTGGGCTCGGTTTGACGACGTTCACAATGGGGCTGTCCGTCAGCTCCGGCACAATGCCGGTTTCTGCTTTTGCCGTCAGAACGACGGGTACAACGGGCTCTGTGACCTCGGCGGGGTATGTCATCTGTGCCGCCCCCACGAACGAGGACGCAAAGATGGCGACGCATAGGAAAACGCCTACTCCGGTCAGTATCTTATGTTTCATTTCTCACGGGTTCCTCCTTGAGTATTCATAGTCGTAGGCATCCTCCACGCTGGTAATGCCTCTTTGTCCAAAGTTCCGGTATATGCCATTGATATAGCTCCATGTAACCTTGCCGTTTTGGCGAGCCTGGTCAAACGCATAGGCCAGCAGTTCTTTCCGCTCTTTCGGAAACTCCATCGTCCACTCTCCGTTTTCATCGCGGGTCTGCACTTTGATGTATAGGAACACCTGGAAGACATCGCCGCTCACGGGCTTTTCGCCTGGGTGATACTCCGCCCACAGGATGTCAACCACCTGGGCCAGCTCCCGGCCCAGGTCTTCGGTGTACCCAAAGTAGGCGGTTACATCCTCCCTGACCTCGCCCATAAAGGCGTCCGGCGCATCATCGTCGCTCCATCGGATGTCTGGTATCTCTTGTGCCTCCACAGATATAAGCCGGTATGTGCTTGGCTTACCGCGCACGCCAGGGGAAAACTCCAGCAAACCACTTTCTATGAGCTCCTGACGTGCTGTGATAAGCGTCCGTAGTGCCGATACATTCAGTTCCGCCATGAGGCGTTTGTTATCTATCTGGAAGTCGGCGGGCCAGTGAAGACGGTTTGAGAATTGCATGAGCTTATACCATAGCAGTTGCGCGATGGGAGAAAGAGGGGCCCGGTGCATCCTGCGGTCAAAGGCGTTAATCTCGTTGATGTATCGCAACAGGCGGGCCCTCCTTTCTTCTCGACTTTACGGGGCCGCCCGCCCCTGTTATTCCATTGACACGGTGCTCCCGTCTTCTCCGGCTGTCACGATGATATTCTGACTGAACCGCGCTTTCATGGTCGGGTCGTGGGAGATAGCCAGAATACGCATATTCGGGTTTCTGGCCGCCATGCTCACCAGCGCGTCGGCGTAGGCTTCTGTGCCGTCGGCGTCCAGAAACGGGGGTTCGTCGATAAACAGCATTCCAAGCTGAATACCAGCGCGACGGGCTTTCACGTCTGCAAGGCCCAGGGTCACGGCCAGGGCGATTTTCACCTTTTCGCCGCCGCTGTGGCTCTGGTAGGGCCTTGTCCCGCCGGTGATGGTGTTGATCCAGACCTCCAGACTGTTTACAATGGTCTTTGTACTCTTTTGCTCGCGCTCGGTGCGGAAGTCCACGGCCATGCGCCCGCCGGTCATAGCGGTCAAAATGTCGTTGCTCTGCCGCATAATCTCAGGGACGACGCCCCGGATAATCATGTACTGTATACCGTCAATGCCAAAGGCTTGTACCAGCGTGGTATAGTCGTTCAGCGTAACGCCGACGGCCTCCACTTCCCGCCTGAGTTCGGCGGTCTGAGCCTCGGCCTCCGTGATAGCCTTGAGCTTGGCGGAGATTTCCCCTCGCAGGGTGGCGTAGTTCGTGACAGTTTGCCGATGGGTCTTTACGATGAGGCGTAGGCCGTCTGGGTCACCAGTGGAGGCGGGGATGCGGGCCCGGATTTCTCCGGCCTCTTTCTCGGCCTGGGACGACTTCTCCATCAGCTCCGCCATATCGGATTGCAGACGCTCAATCTGAGGGGCCAGCGCCTCGGCTTTTGCCGCCGCCGCCTCGCAGACCGCCAGCATATCGGCCTTGTGTTCATTGGCGGCAACGGTTTCCCTCGCGGCCCGGTATTCCTCCAGGGCTACGGCCAGCGTCGCAAGCTCAGTGTCAATCTCATGGACGCGGGCCTCCGCCTGTTCTGCCTTGCCCTGTTCGTTGGAGATAGAGCTTTCGATTTTCTCAATTCCGGCTTGCGCGGCGGCCAGCCGGGGGGCCAGGTCGGCAACCTCGCGGTATTTCCGCTCGGCGGCGGACAGCTCCATGATTTCGGCGGCAGGGTCGCCCATCGCCTCATCCTTGGCTTTCGCCTCGTTATAGGCATCCACGAGCTCGGCATATTTGGCTCGGTCATCAATCTTGGTCTGCTCCAGCACCGTAGACAGTTCAGGGATAGCCGCCTGGGCCGCGACGGCGGACACAAGGAATTTGCAGGTAGCGGTTCCGGGGTTCGGGCATCCGCTGTCTTCCAGCTTTCCGGCCTCTGCTTGGGCCGCCTTGAGGCGGGCCTCCAGCTCCCCGATGCGTACCCTGCTGTCCGCGACGTGCCCATCAACGGCGGCTTTCGCCTTGCGCTTGGCCTCGGCGGTCTTCTGAGCCTCCGCCATTCGCAGGTGCGCGGCCTGGAGCTGGGGGGTGAGGTCGGCAAGTGCGGCTTGTGCGGCCTCTATCTCCGCCTTGCGGTCGATGATACTCTTGTACTGGCCGATGTCGGCGCGGTAGCCGATGATGCGCCGTCTGGCCTCGGCGGCCTCGTTATTCAGGCGGACGCGCTCACTGAGCAATTCCCGCTCCAGCTCTGCTTGCGGGGTGAGTTCCTGGATTTTCAGGCGGGCGGCCTTTACCTTCTCTGCGGCCTCTCTGGCGGCCTCTACGCCGTTTTTCGCCTCCAGGGCATTAGAGTATTCCACTTTCAGCCCGGACAGCTCTGCGCCTTTTCTGTTGCAGTCAGCGATATATTCCCGCGCTTGTGCCTCTTTCGCCTCGGCCTGACGCGCAATCTCAAGGGCCATGGCCTCAGCCTGTTCCAGCGTCTTGAGCTCTGCCTCACACGCGGCGATGGTCTTCTCCTCCTCCTCGGCCTCAGCGGCCAGGGCGGCGTCCTGTTCCAGCAGTTCCGCCTTGGCGCTGATTTGCTCGCCCAGAATGGTGATGCGCTCCTTGAGGGCGGCAATCTTCCGGCGCTGTTCGGTAGCGAACGACCGGGCGATGTCCTCCATGCGGGTGTAGATGTCCAGGCCCAGCAGGGAGCTCAACACTTCCATCCGCCGGTCACTGTCGGCATCCAGAAACAGACCGTAGGCATCCTGACGGATAAGGGCAATAGAACAGAACGTGTTGCAGTCCATACCCAAAAGCCGCTCAATCTTTGCTTGGGTCAGTTTCATGGTGGTGTCGCTCTCATCAGCCCACGCCTCGCCCTCGGCGTCATACCGCTGGAGGGCCAGCGTCCCGCGCCCCGCCTTGGTGCGGGTGCGGATGACGCGGTAATCTTGGCCGCCCATCGAAAAGGCGAACGTGATAGCGCCGCTCTTGGTGCCGTCCCGTACCCAGCCGCCGATGTCCTCTTTCCGTGTCTGCTCATAGAGGCAATCCGCGATGGCGTCCATGAACATAGAGGATTTCCCGACGCCGTTCTGGCCGTTCACCATAGCCATGTGTACCGGCTCAAAGTCAAAGGACGCCTCGGTGTAACTCCGATAGTTCTTGACCTCGATAGTCCGGGGGGTAAAGGCTCCGGCGTTCTTGCCGTCATCGCGCCCATCGTCGGCCTGTTTGATAATCGGCGCCGCCAGTTCCATGAGGCGGGCGGCCTTTTCGCCTGATACCTCGTTGAGCTCCATCCAGCGGCTCAGGCACTCAGCGGGGCCGTCGTGCTCGGTGAGGTTGTCCTTGGCGTCCAGGTCTTCGATGTTCTCAGGGATGATTTCAGCCACATAGAACGCCCCGGCGTCGGTCAACAGCTTTTGCAGGGCGGCCCGGTTCATGGCCTTATCCTGTTCGGGCGTGCAGGTGTAGCGCACTCGGACGACGGCCCCGGCGACGGCCTCTGGCGGGGAATACTCCCCACTGGAGATAAAATCCGTCACGTCTTTTTCACTCATTTTGAGGGTGAAGTGCCGCCGCTCCGGCGTTCTGATAAATGCGCTATGCACTATTTCCTCCTGGATGGTGTGCATCCAGAACCCATGCTCTGTGCCCTCATCGTTGAAAGTGAGCTGGTTCGGGCTCCCGCAATAATAGGCGGGGGTGGTGCTTACCAGCTTTTGGGGCTTGTGGATATGGCCGAAACAGGCCAAGTCAACACCCGCCGCGTCGATAGTGGACGGCAGGATGACGACATCCTGACCGGCCAGGAACGTACTGCCATTGTCCGCCTCGCTCCCGCTCACGGTATAATGGCTCACCAGAATGGCCGGTGCCTTATGGTCGAGTTTGGAGGCAAGGCCCAGGATGATGTCGTTGACAAGGGCGGTCGCGTTGCGGTTCTCGGTTTCCTTGTCGGCTCCAGGGCAAAACAGACGGAGGCGGGCTTTGTCAAATCCGGGGACGGCTACGATGTCCACGGCCTCGCCGCTGACGGACAGCGTTTCCAGCGTCGGCGTCGTGTAGATGTGCAGGTTGTCAAGGTCAGCCGCCGCCTTGCGGATGACCTCAAAGGCGCGGGGGTTGTCGTGGTTCATGGTGCCGAACAGCAACACCACGGCGTCGCTGTACTCGCACAGGGGGCGGATAAACCGCTCCAAGGCGTCGTTGACATCATCCAGGGCGGTATCGGCCCACACGCGGGAACGGTTGAACAGGTCGCCCGCGATGATGCTCAGGTGCGGGCCCTCGGCGCGGGCCGTTTCTACGATGCTGTCCATGCACTTGAGGGTGTCCAGGCGGCGCAGGTTCTCGCCGTCCTTGGTAGGGCCCGCCAGGTCGCCCAGGTGGATGTCGCCGGTGTGCAAAATCTTAATCATGTGGTTCCCTCCTCAAAGTGTGGCGCTGTAAAGGGCTTGCTCCAGCTCCTCAACGGTTCCCAGGGCCGTGTAGCGGTCAAGGGTCTTTTCGTCTTCTTTGGCTTGCGCTCGCGCCCCGTCCAGGTAGGCCGCCCAATAGCGGCACTCCCCGCCGTCCGGCTCCCGGCTTTCCTCGTTCAGCCGTTTTTCGGCAAACTCAATGACGCTCATCGCCTCTGCCCTCCTTTCGCCCGCTCTTGGCACTCAGGGCACAGGACACGGCCAAAGGTGCGCTGACTGTACCCCGCGATGTCCTCCGGCGTCCAGTTCCGCCCGTTCCGGCTCTGGCCGCCGGTGATTTCCCGCCGACAGCTCGAACAGTAGATACCTTGCGGGGGCTCCGGCTCAGGCGGCCAGTCCCCAGGGTAGCCCGCCGGTTCCTCCGGTGCTTCGTCCCACGGGAGTTGTCCGGGCTGTTCGTCCTCATAGGCAGGGACATCCTCGGCGGCGGGCGGCGCCGGTAGGCTTGCCGCCGTCTGCGCGGCGGGCATTTCAAAGAGCATCCCCATAGACTGGAGATAGCTACCGGCCACGGCCTGTTTGATTTCCGGCGCGTCCAGGTTCGGAACGACGCGGGCCACGATAAACGGCTTTCGCAGGTCTTCCATCTGGTAGGTTCCGGCAAGGCCCAGGGCCGCCCGGATGGCCCGCATAAACGCCTTGCTTTCCGCCATAGCGGTACGGTGAGGCAGGAACCGTCTGTACTGCTGTCCGCTCGCACCGTCTTTCATGGTAGCGGCCTCCAGGGTACAGTCGATTTCGCGGGTGGCTTTCATCAGCCGGAAACCGCCGGACGGCTCCGGCACGCGAATGGTGACGGTTACGGCTACGTCGTGGACGTGCTCACAGTTTCCGCACACTCGCGGCTTGCCAGTGGCCCGCGCCATTTCAATGCACCGTTGGCATCCCTCAGTTCTGCCGGGTGTCGTGTCTACGATGCTGATATTCGCGGCGGCGGCCAGTTTCATGCCGCCTACCTTCGTGATAGCAAAAGCCCCGCTGGACTTCTCAAAGTATATGTCCTTGCTCGGCCCCTTGTTGGTGTTGTCCTGTCGGGTGTCGAGCTGTACCTCCGAAACGGTGATACGCTGGAGGTTGGAGGCTACCTGCATGGTAGTGACAGGCACAAGGACGTTGTACCTCTCACGTGGGTATTGGTTAAGCTGGATGATGGTATTTGTGTAATCCATGATTTTTTACTCCTTTCGCTTGACAGGTCGCCCGGAGTGTGGTATCATGTTCTCGGTTAGTTATCTGAGGTCGTTCACGTTTCGGCGTGAGCGGCCTCTCCTTTTTCAAGGCCGATGAGCATGATGTCGCTGATGCTTTCCTCCAGTTGCCGGAGAAAAGCCAGGGCGTCGGAAAAGTCTTTCCGTTCGGCGTCGTCGATAATGCCGTCAAAAGCGATTTGCTCCAGTCGGTTTGCAACGTCTTGGCCGTCTTGGATGAGGCGACGCACTCTAAGCGTCGCGTGGGGCAGGGGCAGGTCGTTGGTCTTCCGGCCCATCTGACGCCCTACCGGACAGGTGGCGCAGTAGCGGGGCAGAATGTCCGGGCTCTGGTAGCACTTCGCATACGTCACGATGTCCTCCGGCTCCACGTCCACATCGCCGCGCTCATGCCGCCCGATGGTTTCCGGCGAGAATGGTACGGCGGTTGACGCCGTTCCTCTGCTGACATATCCCGCCCTTACCCTTGCCTCCCGCAGATACGCGGGGGGCTTTTTTATGGCCGCAGTAGACACGTTGTTTCACTCCTTTCTGTGGTATGATTTTGATAGACGGTCAGGAGGCGGGGGCAATCGCCTTGATGCGGCGGGCCGCCCTAAAGGCGTTGTCCGTGAGCTGGCGTTGCCACGCTCCCTGAGAGGGGGCCCAGCGGAACCCCTCACCCTTGAGGGCCGTTCTGAGGTCGGCGTCCGGCTTCTCATCGAAAAGTATCTGGAGGCGGTTCTCAGCGACGTTGACGACAACCTGTCCACCGTCAAACTCCCAGCCCTCCGACGCCGGGGTTTCCCGCCTCTTTTCCAGTTCCGCAATGCGGTCACGAATGCGCTTGATGTTGGCGTTGTTGTTGGTGAGCTCAAAAGATGGGTAGCCGACGCGCCCGCAAAAATCAGGCTCGCGCAGTTGCTTAATCTCATCCTCGGAATAGCCCAGCTCCGCCAGTTTGGCATCGCCCTTTTCGGTGTCTTTCATGCGGATGGCCGCATTGGCCGCTTTCATAAGGGCTTGGTGCTGTTCCAGCCTATCCAGTTTGAGCTTGAGCTTGGCGATGGCCTGGGGGTCGTCGGAGCTGATACCGCCGGTTCCGACGCTTCGGATTTTGGAAATGAGGCCCTGGATTTCGCGCCACTCGCTCATGTTCCTATCCATGGCCGCAACCTGCTTTTGCTTCTTGCGGACAGGGAAGTTGGCGGGGCCCGCAATCATCACGGAGGGGCAAGAGGCCCCGATACGGCTACCGTCGTTCATGTTAGCGGCGAGGCGACGGGCGTAGCTCTCCGCCAGCCGGTCAACCTTTTCGTGGTACATGGGGTCGATGCGCCCTTTCCGGTAGGCGGCCAGCAGGGACACGTCATCCACCATGCGGCGGTATTCCTCGGTCTTGCTCCCCGCCCGATAGTCGGAAAAGCTCATCATTTCCTTTTCACGCCGCGCCATGTCCTCGTTGATGGGGTAGTAGACAGGGATAGGGCCAGCGATGAGCCGGTGGGCCTTGACGGTCTGAGCGTCCAGCTCCTCCGCATACTCGGCGTAACCGTAAACGCACTCGCGCACGCACTCAAAGCTCACGCCGTTCTGGCCGTAGCCGTGGGTCTTGGCAGGGGTGCCCGGAAAACTCAGGCTCCCGTCCTTGGGTTCGTTGATGGTGTAGTAGCGATACATGGTTAGTTATCCTCCTTCTATTCATGCGTATTTGACAGGTTTCTCCACTTCAACGGTTTCGCCGTAGAAACAGCATCCGCAGTAATACCAGCGCCCAGCTCGGCGGGCAAAGGTGATGTAGGTCGATTTCCAGCGGTCGGACTTCGCATCGTAACGAATATCGTAAGCCTCGCCGCTCTGTACCAGGTTTCCCCGGCAGATGGTGGGCGGAACGCAACCGACAAACTCATCCACGATGTCGTCTTCCACGGGGTCGCCCGGTCTGGCAAAACTGGTAAAGTCACCGGCGGCGCTCCAATCCGCCATTGTCAGGATTTTGCGCTCGGCCTCTCCGGTGGCCTTGCAGTCGCAGGGTTCGCCGGGGTCGAGGTTGCACCCGCAGTCCGGGCAAGTGTATTTCCACTGCATGGTTTTCTGTCCTTTCTCTTGATTTTTGATGTCCATTCCCTGAGTTTCCACCCCGCCATAAAGACCACCGCGAGGTAGAACGGAATAGCGATTTCTCCGCCGCAACCGCCCGCCCTTGTCTGGATAATGTCAAGCATCAGCAGAAGCATCCGGGCGGTTGCCATAGCGGCCAGACACAGGAGGGAGAGCCGCCCGTAGGCGTTACCGGCTTGCCGCTTTTTCATCCTCCGCTCCCTCCTATACGGCCCGCCGTCGCGGTTGGAGTTCGGCCTCCAGGCCCAGGCGCTCGGTGAAATACCGCTTGCTCACGCGCCCATCGAACACCATTTTGCCTTGCTCGGCCAGTTCCTTGTTGAGCTCGGAAATGATTTTGTAGCTCTTGCTCCTGGAAAAGCCCAGCAGTTGCATCACGTCATCCACGAAATAGAACATATCGTGGACGCCTTTCACCTTCGCCACGCTCACGCCTCCTTCTGGTAGTTCTGCATATACTCGCGGACAACGGGGATGAGGTCGTGACCGGCACACCGCCCGGTGGTGGTTTCTACCAGCGTCGTATACTTAACGCCCGCCTCTTTCGCCAGTTCCTTGATTGTCATTCCAGACTGAGCCGTGAACACGCGAACTTCAATCCCAAAGTCCGTCTTGGGCATCCGTCTTTTCATGGCCTTTTCCGCCTCCTTTACCTTGTTTGTTTGGCTTGTTTTTCCGGTTGCGATGTGGTATAATTACCATGTGTCCCTATGCGGAATGAACGTAAAGTGACCGTCCACGGGGTCGCAGGGTTCGCCGTCAAAGGCGTTAAACTGCTTGGTACAGATGTCCGGCTCACTGTCTTTTCGCGGGTCAGTGTCCACATAGAGCGTCCCATCCGGGGCCTCATAGACCGGGCGGCTCCAGCTATCGCGGCCCCGGTAGATGACGGTGTAGTGGTTGCAGGAATGGGGCAGGTAGCCGATGCCTACCGCTTTCTGGAGGTCGCCGGTCAGGTTGCCGTAGACGTTTTCGCCGTTCGGTGTCAAGAGCCCCACGGCGTCACTGTCCCTCACGCTCCAGTAGGTGACGGGGGCCGCCTCGCATACGGCGGGCCCCGCCATGGTCTGGATGCGGATAATCTCGCGGCCACAATGCTTGCATTTCATGTTTCAGCCCTCCAATGCCGCGAGCTCGCGTCCGCCGCTCAGTCTGGTAGACGGGTCAAACTTCGTCCCGTCCTGGTAGCCCTTGGCCCGATACCCGGCGAGATACCCCTCGTTCTGCACCTTGCCAAACTGAGAGGGCTTGCCCATGTCGGCCATAGACTGTGTGACCTGCTGGGGACTTTGAGGACAAGGGCCCATTCCTGGTGCTCTTTCTCCTGCTCCGTGAATGCGGCCTTGACGCCGCTGACAAATCCCCACCCGTAGGCGTTGCACCGTTTCCGGTAGGCTCCCGGCTCATCCCAGGAGTTGCGCTCGATGTCCCGCTTGAGGACAGACATCACGCAGTCGTAGGCGTAGAGGAACACGCGCTTGCAGATTTCAAAGTCATCCTCCAGGCCGACAAAGCCGATGGTGTTCACCTTGCGCCCGGTGTAGCGGTTCCGATAGGAGCAACAGCAGTAGTGCTCCGCGATAACGGCGGACAGGGAAACGGCCCAGGGGTTCGTCATCGCCGTACACTCGACGCCCACCAGCTCGCGGATGACGCGGACGTTCTCGGACTGCTTACAGTCCTCCGGGCGGAGTTTGTGCTTGGCCATAAGCTCGCGGGCCTTGAGCAACGCGGCTTTCGCCTCGGCCTCGCTGGGGTTGTTGCTGGCGAGGGCCAGCAGGTGAGCGATTTTCTCATTGATGGTAGATGCAGTTGCCATGGTTAGTTACCTCCAATCTGGTATTTGCCCGCCGTAGCCAGCCTTGATGTGAGCATCCAGGACGGCAACGGCCTCCGGCTCAAGTATGTAGCGGCTCTTGTCGGTGATGATGGCTCTGAGTTCCGCGATGGTGGCCGCCGGGTGTTCTTCATGGACGGCGGCCAGAAAGTCGCTTGTGGCCTTGGTGGAACCGGCTACCCGGCTCTTGCGGCCAGGGACGCGATATTCAACGTCCTTGTGGTTCTTGGGGTATTTAGGCATCGGCGCCGCTCCCTTGGATGACCTTGATTTTCCGCTGTCTGAACCACTCCGGTTCAACGTAGGTCAGGGTGTTGGTGTCCAGGTTCAACAGGCGGATTTCCCCGCCCCGGCTGACCTCCACGCCTATCATCCGGTAGGTGTACGTCCGGCCCAGCTTGTCGGTCGCGGTAAACCGCGTGTTGGTGAAAAGAACGATTTGTCCCATGTTCTTGCCTCCTTTCGCGGGGCCGGGGCTTTAAGCCCCGGCGTGTGCCTCGCAGGTGTACCCGCTGACGCGGCCCGCCAGCAGTTTGTTATAGTCCGCAAACTCCAGGTGGCTACGGTGCTCTCTGACCGCCGCCTTGAACTCCTCGCTGTCCGGGTTATCCGCATACTTGACAATCCGCTCGGCGGCCTCAGCGGCCTTGTGCTCGGCATCCTCGGCTCTCTCGCAGAGCGTTACCTCCAGTTCCTCCAAGCCCTCGGTCGCCTTACGGACCCTCTCCAGCGAGTGCCGGAGCTCCTGAACCTCCCCGATTTCGCCACGGTGCTTTTCCTTGGACTTCTCCAGATTTTCCGCCAGCTCGTTGACCTTGTCCCTCAGCCTCTCAACCTCCCGCTCGGCGCACTCCAGGCGGCCCTTCATGCTGTCCGCAAAGTCGTTTTCGATGTTCTGCTCCGCAATCTCGAAACAGCCCTCAAAAGCGGTGGCGAGGTAGCTCTGTTCTCCCAGGTCGGCGACCATCTGGCGGATGGCCTCTAAGGTGTCCCGCTCATTCCGCTTGGTAGCCATGGCTTTGTCGCTCACCAGCTCCACGCTCTCAATGACGACGCGGCCCATGTCCGTTTCCTTGGCGACCTCCCGGAAATACTTCTTGGCGGCGGCCTCGGTGATGTCGGTGATGAGGCGGTAGCCCTCAGATTCGCCGCTGTAAGTGATTTTGTATTCTTTCATGGTTAGTTATCCTTTCTGCCGGTGTCCGGCCCCGTTTTGGGTTTTACCTTATTTCTTTGGCTTGATTATATTATACCACATTTGGGGGCTATGTCAAGCATTTGGGAGCGAACAAATGAAGAAATTTTTACGCCTTTTTGATGAGCTGGATAGCCGCAATCTCACGGCTTATGGGCTTTGCCAGACGCTCGGCATAAACACAACGACGACATCAAACTGGAAACAGCGGGGGACTGACCCCCCAGCGAAATATATAGTCCCCATTTGTGAATATCTCGGATGTTCGCTTGAGTATCTTCTCACCGGGCAGGACGGTGCCACGGAAACAAGAAAAGCGCCCTCCCCCGGATTGTCCAGGAGAGGGCAGGAACTATTGAGCTATTTTGAACAGCTCGGAGAATATGAACAGGGGGTTGTGCTCGGTGAGGCTCGCGGCCTCTTGCTCGCCGCTGGCGGCGCCGGGGAAAAAGCCACAGGCTGAACCAGCATACCACCAGCAGGGCCCGCGTCATCCGGCGCGTCGGGAATATTGTCTACGTCGATTTTGGCTACAACGGAAAAGAGGGATAACCAATGCGAAAAATCAGCGCCCAGGCGGAGGAGAGAATATCCTCCGGCATCCAGAAGTTCCAGCCCATACTACGGGCGGCCCAGCTTGCGAACAAGAACGAGAGCGACACCGTGACGATTATCACGGATATGCTCTGTGAGGTCTTCGGCTATGACAAGTATAACCAGCTCACGTCTGAGCTCTCCATCAAGCGGACATTCTGTGACCTGGCGGTGCGTCTGGATGGACAGCTCCGCTTGCTGATTGAGTGCAAGGCCATAGGGGTAGACCTTCGGGAAGAACACGTCATGCAAGCCACAAACTACGCCGCGAACACCGGCGTTGACTATGTGGTGCTGACTAATGGCGCAATCTGGCAGGTCTACCAGGTGCTTTTTGAAAAGCCGGTGGAGCGCGTGCTTCTCTCGCAGTTTGATTTCTGCGAACTGAGCGCGAACCAGCCAGCGGACTATGACACCCTCTGGCCGCTCTGCGTCGAGGCGTTTACCGCCGCCGGAAACGCGGCGATGGAGGCCCTGGCGGACAAGCGGCAATCTCAAAGTCTGAGCCCCTACATCGTCGGGCGGGTGCTCTTGAATGACTGGATGCTCAAAACCATTCGCGGCTCCCTCCAGCGGCATTTCCCGGCCATCAAGACCAGCAACGACGAAATAGCCGCCGTACTGCGGGGCGAGGTCTTCCGGCCTGAAATCGTGGAGGGCCCCAGCGCCGATGAGGCTGACCGCATCGTTACCGCCGCGAATGAGGCCATGAAAGAGCGGCAAGCCCACCACAAATAGCTGTGGAAAACTCTGTGGAAACAGTGTTGGAAACCGCGAGCTTTCAACGGCGCTCAAAAAATAGGGTTAAAAAAATACACCCTTTCCCGAAAATAGGGTTAAAATTTTACACCCTATTCCGGCAGTTAGGGTTAAAAAAATACAGTGAAAAAAATACACCCATATAAAGACGTATAGTGTATATAGACGTTCTTATAAGACTATTCTTCTTCTTGTTCTCCTTCGCGCGCGCGTGCGCGTAAAGAGCGAGCATTAGGTTTTGGAGGAGTTTTCCACAATGAGCGGTTTTTGCGAGTGTCTGGACTGCGGCGAGATGTTCAACCGCGCCGACCTGGTAGCAGGGTTGTGCCCTGAGTGTACCAGACGGCGGATAGCGTATCTGGCCGCATTCCGGCAGGACTACCAGGAGGCCCTTGACAGGGGCGACATAGCGGCGTCCGTCAGGATAGCCGGTCTGATTAAGGACTATGAACAGGCAGAGGCCACCAGGGCAAAGATGCTTTCAGACGAGCAGAACGGGGCCGAAAAATAGGGTTAAAAAAATACACCCTTTTTTCTGCGGCGTTTCTGGCCCCTCTGGCGCGTTTTGCGCCTTGGTGGTAAAAAGATATTCCGAGAGGGCTACGGGCCCGCCCTGCGCCGTTCTGGCGTGGCTGTGGCCCATTTTTGAAGACATGAGGGGAGGCGTGTTGCAATTCCAGCATACAAAGACAAAAGCCGGGGGACGTGGTACGCCTCGTTTTACTATACCGACTGGCAGGGCCACCGCAAGCTAAAAAAGAAACGGGGGTTTGAGCGGCAAAAGGACGCAAAAGCGTATGAGGAGGAATTTCTCAGGACGCGGGCCCGGAGCTGTGAAATGACCTTTGGCTCCATGACTGAGCTATACCTTGCCGACATGGAGAACCGGCTCAAGGCTACCACGATGCAGAACAAGCGGTATCTCATCGAACACCGGCTTCTTCCGTTCTTCCGCGACCTGTCCCTGGCAGACATCACCCCGGCGCACATTCGGAAATGGCAAGCGTCCCTGTTGGCCGACGGGGTAGCGCCCACCTACGCAAAGACGATAAATAATCAGCTATCGGCCATTTTCAACTATGCCGTGAAATACTACGGCCTCCAGAACAACCCGGCCCGGATAGCTGGGAGCGTCGGGAAAAAGAACGCGGACGAAATGAAGTTCTGGACAGTGGAGCAGTTCAGCGCGGTAGTCCAGAATGTCCCGAAACTGCCGGGGCGTGTGGGCCTGTCGGTGCTGTTCTGGACAGGTCTTCGGATAGGCGAGCTTTTGGCGCTGACACCGGCGGACATAGACCTTGAGGCCCACACGCTGACGGTCAATAAGAACTTCCAGCGCGTGGACGGTCACGACATCATCCAGGAACCGAAAACGAAAAAGAGCCGCCGGGTAATCCCCATCCCCTCCAAACTCTGCGATGAGCTCCGCGCCTACATGGGGACATTCTATGACCTCCAGCCAGACGACAGGCTTTTTCCGTTTGGGAAAAGCTACTTCCACCGGCAGATGCAAAAGGGGTGTGACGCCGCCGAAATGGAGAAGATACGCCTCCATGACCTCCGGCACTCTCACGCCGCCCTGCTTATCAAGCTGGGCACTCCTATTTTGCTCCTGAGTGAGCGCCTGGGCCATGAGGACGTGCAGACCACCCTACGGACATACGGACACCTATACCCTTCCGCAACGGATGAGGCGGTCAAAAAACTGGATGATTTGATGCCTTAATGCCATTTTAATGCCACGGCAAAAAGAAAAAGCCCCGCAAGCCCTGTTATATCAAAGCTTGCGGGGCTTTTGAAGATTATTCCCTTTCTACGGTTATACCATAGCGGCACTTTTGGGAGCGCTACCAACTGTGTGTTGATGGGTTTCTGTGGTTTGTGGTTGCGGTATCA
>Ga0137306_101006_pt1 | contig 31845 bp, 25 predicted proteins | sample Inofroosms_March_FD_97187 | JGI IMG/M metagenome (GOLD analysis project Ga0137306, IMG submission 97187) | Mouse cecal microbial communities from Vienna, Austria - N-Acetylneuraminic and N-Acetylglucosamine D2O microcosms_March | ecosystem: Host-associated > Mammals > Digestive system > Large...
AATAACAAGGTAAGGGTTTTATATGTCTGTCCTCAAAAACAGCGTTCTATTGCGTAACAGAAAAGCAGAGAACCGACCACTAATGAAAGTGATGTGTTCTCTGCTCTTGCCTGCACCCTGTTTGCCAGCGTTGATGATAAGTTAGTTTCTATCCTTCCTTATCACCGTAAAACTAAGGATTTCTGGCCTTCTTTACCTTTACTTATCCATATAAACGAGCGGATCGAGGAATGTCCCTCCCACCCGAATCTCAAAATGCAGATGGTTCCCGGTCGAGTTCCCGGTCGAGCCAACTTCCGCGATTTTCTCCCCCTGTTTCACCGTCTGCCCAACCGACACATTCAGCTTACTGTTGTGCCCATAGAGGGTCTTGCTGCCATCCGAATGCCCGATGATAACACACCGTCCATACTCGCCGTACCAGCCCGAAAGCTCGACGGTGCCGCCCGCCGCTGCATAGACCGGCGTTCCATAGGGTGCGGCGAGGTCGATCCCATTGTGACCGTGGTAGTCGTAAAAATCCGCTGACAGCCATCCTCTGGTCTTGAGCGGGTTTGCAAACGAGGTTTTCCAAACGCTCCCGTCCGCCGTCGGGGTACGCAGCAGCTTGGTCCCGCGACGGACCACCTGGTTGACCGGCCGGCCGGTTTCCGTCGTCTTGATCGAAACCACCCTTACCACCTGATCCCCTTCATAGATCACCTGCGCCTCGACCTGCCGCTCGCCCATCACGCCTTCGCTCACCAGCTCGGTATAGCCTCGGTAGGTGTTTGGCAGGTCGACATAGGTCGTCTCGAACGGGATTTTTTCGGTAACGGTCACGGTTTTGGTCTCCTGTGCGGGCGGCGTAAGTGCTTCGGCCTGCATCTTGGGAGAAAACGCGCAGAGCAGCAGGAATGCCATCCCTGCACCTGCTGACGCTATGTATTTTTTCAGTCGTTTTGTCGATTTCCCTGCTGTCGTCGCTTGCTGTTTGACCGCAGGTTTCTCCATGGATCATCCTCCTTTTTTTGATCTGCCCCCCATTCTACCGGCCGTTTATGAATATTCTATGAATTCTCCCGTTTGTTTACGAATCTTTCACGATATTGGAAACCGCTGTGCCGGCGGGTTTCCGTCCCGTTTCCTCTCAAGGCGATTTTTGGCGCAGTCTTGAATTTTGACCGGTTTTGGGGTATGATGTTTTTAGAAGTGATCCGAACGCCCGCTGCTTTGGCAGAGGGTGAATAATCGGGACCAGACGTTTTCGGCCTTTGCAAAGGCTGCGGAATCGAGGGGTACCCCTCTGTCTGTGAGGCGTCGGGTTCCAAACGCATTTGCTGTTGCATTCGGGGGACAAAATCTGTTTTCAGGGGGGCTTATTTTGGAGGGACTGTTGGAGGATCTGAGCAAACTGTTGCAGCAGGGGCGCGCACCCGCTGTCAAACAGCAGATTCAAAAAGCGATAGACGCGGGAATCTCCGCCGACCAGATTTTAAACGACGGGCTGCTGGCCGGCATGAATGTGATCGGTGAAAAATTCAAGGCAAACAAGGTGTTTATCCCTGAAGTGATGCTTGCCGCCCGCGCGATGAACGCCGGCCTTGGGCTTTTGAAACCGCTGCTCGCTGATGCGGGGGTGGAATCGAAGGGCACCGTGGTGATCGGCACTGTCAAGGGCGACCAGCACGATATTGGAAAAAATCTCGTAAAGATGATGTTTGAAGGCAAAGGGTTGAAGGTCATCGACCTAGGGGTGGATGTGCCTGCCGAAAAATACCTGTCCGCAGCACAGGAACATGGTGCGGCAATCATTGCCTGTTCCGCGCTGCTCACGACCACCATGCCCGAAATGAAGCGGGTCGTTGACCTGGTCAGGGAATCGCCGCTTGCCGGGAATGTCAAGGTGATGATCGGCGGCGCACCGGTTACCCAAAGCTACTGTGACACGATCGGTGCGGACAGCTATACCCCCGACGCAGCGACCGCTGCCGAGGTTGCGCTGCGCTTCTGCGAGTAGCAGCGCGAATCTTTGCGCGCTGTTTCCCGATGGGGGCAGCGCTGAAATGAGGTTGATTTGTATGTTTTGCAGAAAGTGCGGACGGGAAATCCCGGAGGACGGCCTTTATTGCTGTTATTGTGGGATCAAACACCCGGAGCAGACGCCCAAAGCTACGGAACCGGTGTCCACTGTTCCGGATGACGACTGCATCCGTCCGGGGATGCCAAAAAAGCACTGCCATGACTGCGGCAAGGAACTTCCCGGAAGCTACATTGATGATGTCTGCGCGATCTGCACCATCCGTCGGAGAAACCAGGAGATCGAACGGGAGCGTGACCGCAAGGACGAGCCTGCCCCCGACCGGGACCGGTACGACATCTCTGACGAGTTCGACCAGAGCGTATTTCAGGGAAGCCACTACTACCATGAAGAAACTGCCCGGCGGTTTGCCCACGGGAAAAAATATCAATCCGCGTCCAAGCTGGATAAGCCGCTCAGAAAGCCTCCTCTGGTTGGATGCCTGCTTACTGTGGTCATCGTCATGATCTTTTTCACTCTGCTGCCTGTGGGATTGTCGTTGGTGTTCTCATACGCGCAGGAGAACGAACAGCTCCACTCGGAAGCGGCTAGTGCCCCCGCTCCGGAAGAGATCGCGACTGACTGGGCGGGATCCCAGCCCGAGGAGCTGGAGCACTTCTGGGAAGAATCCCAGCCGGATACCGAGTATATCGACCCGCTCAGTTCTTTCCAGCTCTTTTTTGACGAGGTTCTCCAGCCAATTACGGTAGCAGTCCTCCAGCAAAACTATGGCTGGGTAGAGGCGGCCCTCTTCGCGGATGATGTTTATACCGATGGGGTGTATATCTACCTGCCTGGGACGGTTGCAGGCGGTGAAGATTCGGTGCTCGAGGAAGAGCCGTTCCTTCTCTGCATCATGGTTTCAGACAGCGCGTTCATGCCGCTTATGCTTTCAGTGGGCGACGAAATGCTGTTTGACGTCCGCGATCAGGTCGGAAACGATGGGAACCTGACCGAATTTGGGGAGCTGATTAGTGAAGACTCAGGCGGAGATATGAAGGCCGGGGATTCGATTTTCCCGGACGATACCCCCTATGTTCTCGCCGGAATCTTCGAGGAGCTTCTGGACCGTTCCCCCAGCTTCTGACCCGCTGCAGGTCTCAGACGATCAAAAATACCGCCGGTTTTGCAACCGGCGGTATTTTTATTCTGTCCGTTATCTGCCTCCTGCGCACAGGTTGCAGGGGTCCGCTTTTCCGGCGGACAACGCCTGCTGTAGGCTCCCGCTCAGAATGGTTTTGGAGCGTTTCAGCGCGGTGCAGTTGGAAGAAAAATGATAGGATTTTCCGCGTGGTACCCAGTAAGCGGTTTGATCCAACGGCCCGGTGACCTCATTGGTGTCGGATGCGTTTTTATCAAGGTCAGCGGTCCAGCTGTTGTCCGCCGGCGGGGATGTGACCGCAGGGGCCGGTGCAGCAGGAACCGGTTGTTTCTGTACGGCAGGCTCCCGCGCAGGCGATTCCGATTGGCCGGAAGATACAGCCCCTGCACGTTCCTGCTCCAATTCCTGCGCGGTAAACGTCGTTGCTGCCCCATCCTGCGTCACGCTTGCAATGCTGAATTTCTCGTCATCATCTGTTTTGGAGATCGTCCAAAGCGGAGTCTGGTTGGCAGACACTGCAAACGTATAGAGGGAAACCTGATACCCCTCTATCGCTGCAAAGGTGTTATAGAGCGTAACCGCCGCCCATTTCGCCGCTTTCATATCGTTTTGAAGAATTGCCAGCTCTGTATAAACGGCAAATTTGTCTTTTGCCGAGACGGTAACCTCAATTTTGTCTATGCTTGCAGCATTGGCTTTTCCCGCAGCTTTATAAAGCGCAAGTTCCAAAGACAGCCTGTCCGGCTCCATCTCTTTCAGGATTGCCTGGCTGACATTCAACCGCTTTGTTAAGGCCGGTTCGGGCGCTTGCGATCCGGATTCCCTCTCTGCTAGGGAAAGGGAACCGACAGTTGCTGCGGCCGGCAGATGTTCCGGCACTTGCCTTTCGACCCCCAGAGGGGCAGGTGCACAGGCCAGAAAAGAGCAGGAGGCCACACACAATCCGGCGCATGAAAGCCTTTTAAACCGGCTCCCATCCAGCCTTTTTCCCTTTTTCAGAAGGGACAATATTCCGATTGCAGCCAACAGCCAAAGCAACGCAGGCAATCCCCAGCCGAGCACGTCCGCCGCCGTGTTCCCCAATACTGATATGACCGCTTTGGACGTTGGGTTCCATCCGCTGCACTCCCACATCAAAATAAGACCTACAGAAACAAAGAGCAGAAGAGATAAGATGATCCGGATATTTTTTGGATACCATTTTTGTGTTGAACCGCTTTGCTTCTCCATTTCCCTACCTCCTATGTATATTTTTTAAAATATTATCATAGTTTGCACATCCTTTCAACAAGTATTTTTGATGATGTGGAAAAATATCCTTCGAGAAAACCTGTGTTGTCGACCCGGCGGGCAGATAACGGCAGAAGCTTCCCCTATGCTGTTCACAGGACGTCAATTTGCAGGAAAGAAGCGCTTGTACGATATTGACTTCCTTGGGCACAAAATGGTAAAGTAGAGAAAACAGACAGAGGGCTCTGGCTGGGAGCGCCAGCCAGAACTCTGTACCGCGAGGATGGAAAACATGCCGACCTTAAACATTGTTCTGATTGAGCCGCAGATTCCCCAGAATACCGGCAACATCGCGCGCACCTGTGCAGCGACCGGTGCACGCCTGCACCTGGTAGGGCCTTTGGGCTTCGAGATCACCGATGCCAAACTCAAACGCGCGGGGCTGGACTACTGGCATCTGTTGGACATCACGACCTATCCCTCATCGGCCGCATTTTTTGCGCAAAATGAGGGAAGATTTTATTATTTCAGCACCAAAGCACAGCAGGCCTATACCGAGCCGCAGTATCCGGACAACACCTACCTTGTATTTGGCCGGGAGGACCGGGGGCTCCCCGAGGAACTTCTCCATGCAAATCCGGAATGCTGCGTACGTCTGCCGATGATCGCGGGGGCACGCAGCCTGAACCTCTCGAATACGGTGGCGGTGGCGGTTTATGAGGCGCTGCGCCAGTGGGAGTTTCCCGAACTGCAAAATGCGGGCAAGCTGACCAAATACGAATGGAACGGATAGGAGAACAGATATGGCAAAAAAAACAGCACACAACCAGAAAATTCTGCTGATGACCGACTCTGCAAGCGACATCAGCGATCAGGACCTGACCGAAGGCGGCATCGTGATGCTGCCGATCCCGATCACGATCGACGGGAAGGGCTATTACGAGCGGGTGGATTTCACGATCCCGGAATTTTACGAAAGACTGTCCGCAGCAAAGGAGCTGCCAGTCACCAGCCACATCCTGTCGCTGACCTACCAGCAGGCGTATGAGGACGCTTATGCACAGGGCTATACCGATATCATCAATACGACGATCACCTCCGCAGGTTCAAATATGTTTGAAGCGGCGGTTTTTGCAAAAAAGACCTTTTTCGAGGAGCATCCGGACGCGCAGGACAGGCTGCGGATCACAATTCTGGACTCCGGCAGTTATACCCTGGGCTATGGCTACCCGCTGGTTGAGGCGTCCAAGATGGTCAAGGCCGGCAAAACGGCAGAGGATATTGTCTCCTATCTGGACGACTTTTTTTCGACCGTTGAGATTTATTTTGCCCCCTACACCCTGGCCTATGTGAAAAAGTCCGGGCGGGTGCCCGCAGCAGCGGCCTTTGTGGGGGAGGTGCTGGGTCTGCGCCCGATCATCTCGATCATAGACGGAAAAACTACGGTGATTGAAAAGGTGCGCGGCGACAAAAACCTCATCACCCGTCTGGCAGAGGTGGGATACGCCAACTGCGCGGATAAAAAAGCCCCGACCGTCGTGGTCTACGGCTCGGCCGCCGAGTGCGGGGAGGAGATGAGCAAGGCGATTTCCAAACGGTTTGGCCATTCCCCCAAGGCGCTCTGGCAAGCGGGTGCGGCAATCGTCATCAATGCCGGGCCTAAAGTCGTGGGGTTGATCGTCCGGGGCAAGAAGCGGTTGAATACCCGCGCACGTGAACAGGACTATGAACAGGTCTGATGGCGCTTTAACGGTTTCTCTGCGCCAGGGAAAAAAAGGTGGTCCCGCCCAAACCAGATGGTTTTTTCGAAGGACGGTTACGGCGGTCCTTTGCATGGTTCTGGCTGTTCTTCCCTTGTCGACCGGAATTTCGGCAGATATGGGGCCGAAGGCCTCAACCCGCATCCGGTTCGAGGGGCTCGAGGGACAACGGTACATGGCTACGCTCCTTTCTCCCGAGCCGTTTTGCGGGCCGTATACCGCGCTGGAGGAGTTTCCAGACAATCCGCGCTATACGCCTGAAGACCCGGAATACCCAATCTGGGAAAAATTTGTAGCGTTTGAGGGTCCGGATGGCTGGTACTTCCTGCAATATTTTCAGGACTGTACCGAGACCTCCTCGTTTACCTGGGGCTATTTTCCGCCTGCCCGTTTTAAACTTCTGCTCTATTTTCCCGAGCAGGATGCTTTTGTGGTGAGCGCCGAAAGCTATGAGCGGTACGCATTTGACAGCCTGTTCACCGCGGATCTGCACGATCTTTCGCTGTCGCCGGGCGAGACAAAAATCGGCGAATTTTCAATGCAAAGATCGTATTGTTATCTCTGGCAGATTGTTTCGTTTTTCTGCCGGATGGCTGCAACCGTCGCGATCGAACTTGTGGTTGCGGTTCTGTTCTGTTACCGCGCCAGACAGCAGATACGCATTGTTCTGGCGGCTAACCTTGTCACCCAGGGGATTTTGAACCTCCTGCTCAATCTGACCGCCTATCATGCGGGCGGCCTGCTGCTGATGGTCGAATATGTTCTGTTGGAATTTCTGGTATTTCTGCTCGAAGCGACTGCCTATGCGTTTCTGCTGCCCCGGTACCGTCCGGCGGGAGAACCGGCGCGCCGCTGGCTGGCAGTTATCTATGCGCTTGTTGCCAACGGGGTCTCGTTCGCGGCGGGCGCGGCAATCCTGATCGTTACCCCCGGCTTTCTCCTTCCGGTTCCGTTTTGATTTGCCGCAGCTTTTTTAGCCTGCGTCGTACTTTTCGGGGGCAGATACCCGCTTTTTCAAAAAACGGATAAAAATTTCCCTCAGAACTATTGACTTTCTATTTTTTTGTATTATAATTATTTATAAAGTAAATTCCGTTTTAGGAAAAAAGAAAGGAGATGTGCTGTGCCCCAAATTAGAAATCCAATTCAGTTGAGCCGCAGGGAAATGGAGGTCATGACCCTGCTGTGGAAAAGCGATACGCCTTATCTTGCGTCTGAGATTGCCAGGATCAGTTCTACAAGCATTAACACCGTAAATGTGGTTCTGAAAAATCTTCTGAATGCCGGGATGATCGAGATCGCGGACATTGTCCACAGTGGAACCGTTCTTTCCCGTCGGTATAGACCCAATGTGGATCCCGAAGTGTATACGACCGAGCTTTTCATCAAACAGTTCAAAGACATCAGCCCCAAGCTGCCTACGACACAAATCGTTTCCAGACTCCTGGAAGAAGATGTAGACAGAAAGACGATTGATGAGCTGGAGGAGCTTGTTCACCAGCATCGGGAGAAACTCGAGGCGGACTCTTAAGATGATTTCAGCAACCGGTTTGTTGAGCATTATTTTTTTCGGCAGTCTGCTGATTTACTTGGTCTGGCGGTTTTTACAAAAGGACGAGTGGCTTGTTTATACCGGTTCGAGAGTGATTATCTGGTTTCTGATGATTGCTATGATCCGCATGGTGATTCCGTTTGAGCTTGGCTTTGAAACCAGTATCTATCTTGGATGGGGCCTGCCTGCATTACGGGATTTCCTGATTACCCCACTTGTATTTGGGGAAATAGCGGTATCCCCGGGAGTGATTCTCGTCACAATCTGGCTAATCGGTGCGGTTATCTGCTTTTCGCGGTCGATGCTTCTTTTTTTGCAGCTTGAAGGAGCTGTACGCAAAACGGCGGTTCCTTGTCCTGCGGAAGCAAAAATAGCGTTGGTTGGGTTATGCAAAAAGCGTTCCAAGGGAATTGCAGCCTTCCAACTGATATGTTCTCCTCTGGTTAAAGTTCCGATGATGGTTGGATGGCGATACCCAGTCATCGCGATACCTGACATGGAGCTTTCCATTGAGGAATGGTCACATGTCCTCCGGCATGAGATCGCACATTATGATAACCATGATGCCTGGGTCAAGATATTTTGTGAATTTGTCTGTGCGGTGTATTGGTGGAATCCAATTACATCGCTTCTCAGGAGCCAGCTTGCAAAAGTCTTAGAGCTTCATGCTGATGAAGTGGTTACCCAGTATATGAGCGACAAAGAAACCAATGACTATATGCAGTGTCTGGTGGATGTCGCAAGGATCAGTGTTGATTCGCCGCTTTCCAACTGTGCCTTAGCGTTTGCAACAGCAAAAGAGGCTCCAGTGAAACAGCGATTCCAGTTGCTGTCAATGAGCAATCGGCAGACCAAAGAAGCGCGTCAGCGACATCTTGTACCAAGTATGCTTGTGTGTGCAGTGCTTTTGATTGGCGCTTTTTCTTTTATATTGGAGCCAGAATATCCAGAACCTGTAGGTGCTATGCCGTTAAATTCAGAAACTGCATTTGCTATTTTAAGAAGTGATGGGCAGTATGATATCTATGTAGAAAACGAATATTTTGCAACTATTTTTTCGATTCGACATTCTTTTTCTGACCTGCCCATTTACAATTCTTTTGATGAGGTGACACAAAATGAAACTTCGTAAAAAAATTATGGCTATGTTATCAGTTTGTCTGCTTGCTACTTCTTTTATGGGAATGCAGGTGTCTGCTGCAAATTTAACTACTGCACAGATTGTAGCAATCAAAAATGAAGATTCTGGGACTATCCATCCCCGCCAGGATAAAATAGGTTGGCTTTATAAATCTGAAAATGGTCGTATGTATCGTCGTCTTTTTAATTATTCTAAAAATGAGTGGATTGGCGATTGGGAGATTTGTTAAGCAAAAAATAGAATCGCAGGTAAAAAACGCCGTATTTCGTGATGAAATGCGGCGATCTTTCGTTTATAATCTTAATACGGGTCACCAAACCGGAAGGGGGCTTTTTCTCTTGCAAAAAGCCCCCTCTTGCCGCCCTTCGGGCGGCAATTCACCCGAAAAATGCGCTTCTCAGGATAAAGCGTTCCGCGCTCTGCGGAGCGCGTCGAGGGCTCCGCCCCTCGACCCCGCGATTTTTTGAAAAAAATCGAGTAAAACTTTAGTTTTGGGCAAGCTCTGGCTAAAGCAAAAGAGTTGAATAAAACTTTAGTTTTGGGAAAAAAGCGGCACCCGGCCCGGAAGGGAGGGGCCTACGGGGAGGGGGCACCGACCCCTCGCCCGTAAGGCAAACTGAGGGGGCGTCGCGGCGTATGCCGCGCTTCGGGCTGAAAGCCCGAGAAGTCCCCCGAAGAAGGGCGCTTGCGCCCCGGAAGTTTGGGCTGGAATCCAAACTTCCGTTGCCTCACTGCCCCCCGACCCCGCGATTTTTTGAAAAAAATCGAGTAAAACTTTGGTTTTGGGCAAGCTCTGGCTAAAGCAAAAGAGTTGAATAAAACTTTAGTTTTGGGAAAAAAGCGGCACCCGGCCCGGAAGGGAGGGGCCTACGGGGAGGGGGCACCGACCCCTCGCCCGTAAGGCAAACTGAGGGGGCGTCGCGGCGTATGCCGCGCTTCGGGCTGAAAGCCCGAGAAGTCCCCCGAAGAAGGGCGCTTGCGCCCCGGAAGTTTGGGCTGGAATCCAAACTTCCGTTGCCTCACTGCCCCCCGACCCCGCGATTTTTTGAAAAAAATTGAGTAAAACTTTTAAATTGTTTTCCAGTTCTTTTCCCGACACCAAAACAAAGGAGAATCAAAAATGAACGAAAAAGAGATCGCCGAACTCCGACGTCGCCTCAAGCCGGAAAAAAACAACATTACCCACGTCTGCGGATGTTATGTCAACGAAAAGCAGGAAATTGTATCCCAATTCGATCAACCGCTCTCCCTGATGCCCGAAGAGGAAGCAGAAAAGCTGCTCACGACCCTCAAACGGGCATTGTCTGGCGCATTGGGTAAAAACCTGCTCGACATCACCTTCACCACCCAACAGGTGGTAGACAGCGACGAACACCGTCTGTTGATGGCGCTGCGCAGCTCGTCCCTCAAAGATCCCGAATCAATGCAGGCATTTTTTCAACGGGTAATCCAAAGCAACGTATTGGAGGGGAACTACCTCATCCTGCTGGCGTATGATACATACGATGTTCCCTACCGGTCATCCGACGGGGAGCGACAGGATGACGCCTCTTCCGAAGTGTTTTCCTATATTCTGTGTGCGATATGCCCGGTCAAAGAGACCAAGCCCGCGCTCAGCTATTATCTCTCTGAAAACACCCTGCGGAACTGCCGGATCGACTGGTTGGTTGCTGCCCCCGAGCTGGGCTTCCTCTTCCCGGCCTTTGACGATCGGAGTGCGAACCTTTACAACGCGCTCTACTATACCCGCGATGCGGGGGAAAACCACCAGGACTTCGTCTCTGCGGTATTCCAAAGCGAACTGCCGATGCCCGCACAAGCGCAGAAGGAAACGTTCCAAACAATCCTTGAGGAGGCACTTGAAGCCGAATGCCGCCTTGAGGTTGTACAGGCCGTACATGGAAAATTCAGCGATCTGATCGAGGAACACAAGGCAAACAAGGAGCCTGAACCGCTGGTTGTCTCCCGGCAGGAGGTCAAGACAATCCTCCAATCCTGCGGGATTTCGGAGGAACATACACAGGCATTTGAAGGGCAATGTGCGGCTGAATTCGGTGAAGATGCGGAATTCTGCCCAGGCAATCTGATGGATGTCAAGCAGTTTGAACTGCGCACGCCAGATGTCACCATTCGCGTAAATCCACAGCGGAGTGACCTGATCGAAACCCGCGTCATCGACGGAAAAAAATATATCCTGATCCGGGCGGATGAAGAGGTCGAGGTAAATGGGGTCCCCATCCAAATCTCCTGAAACCGGCTTGAAAATTTCTGTTGTGGGGCGGCTGAAATTGTGTTATGATGTAGTTGGCAAATACAACTGTACGCTGTTCACGCACAGTTTTTGAAAAGGAGTTTTGCAAGATGGACTATATCAGCACACGCGACAACGCCTGTCGGGTGAGCGCGGCACAGGCGATTGTCTCGGGGCTTTCTCCCGACGGAGGGCTGTTCCTGCCCGAGAGCTTGCCGCAGTTTACACGTTCTGACATTGAGGCGATGTCCAAACAGGATTATGTGGGGTGCGCCACCGAGGTACTCTCCCGGTTCCTGACCGATTTCACCAAGGAAGAGCTGCGCGAATACATCGGCAAGGCGTATGCGCCCGCTAAATTCCCGCCTCGGGAAGTGGCGCCAGTCGTCCAGCTTGACGAGCAGGCTGCCATTCTGGAACTGTTCCACGGCCCGACCTGCGCATTCAAGGATTTCGCACTTCAGCTTCTACCCTATCTGTTGACTGCTTCGCTCAAAAAGACTGGTGAGAACAAGACGGTTGTTATCCTTGTGGCGACCTCGGGTGACACCGGAAAAGCCGCGCTTGAAGGGTTTGCGGATGTACCGGGTACCCGCATCTGCGTTTTTTATCCGGACGGCGGGACAAGCAATATCCAGAGGCTCCAGATGACCACCCAGGAGGGTGGCAACGTCATGGTGTTTGCGGCAAAGGGCAACTTTGACGACGCCCAGAACGGGGTCAAACGGATTTTTACCGATCAGCCGTTCGCGCAGGAGCTGGCCGAGCGGGGCTATCTGCTTTCGTCCGCAAACTCGATCAACTGGGGAAGACTTGCCCCGCAGATTGCCTACTATTTCACTGCATATATCTCCCAGGTCAACAGTGGGAAGATCAATCTGGGCGACCCGATCAACATTGTGGTGCCGACCGGAAACTTTGGGAACATCCTTGCCGCCTATTTTGCCAAACAGTGTGGGCTTCCGGTCTCCCGTTTGATCTGCGCTTCCAATCAGAACAATGTCCTGACCGATTTCATCACCACTGGCACCTATGACCGCAACAGGTCTTTCTATCTGACCAGCTCCCCCTCGATGGATATTTTGATCTCGTCCAATCTGGAGCGGCTGCTCTACCTGCTCTGCGGGCGGGATGATGTAAAAGTCCGGGGCTATATGGAGCAGCTTTCCACTACCGGGAAATACACGGTGGAAAATGAGCTGCTTGAGCGGTTGCAGGCAGAATTTTCAGCAGGGTGCGCGGATGATGCGCAGACCGCTGCCTGCATCGGGCGTATCTACCGCGAGAAAGGCTACCTATGCGATACGCACACAGCAGTCGCGGTGGAGGTCTATCATAACTACCGGGAGAAAACTGGTGACCTCACTCCTACGGTGATCGCGTCCACTGCCAGCCCGTTCAAATTTGCGGGGAGCGTCCTGCCTGCCGCGTTCGGGACCCAGCCGCAGGGGGACGAATTCGAGTTGCTTGGGCAGCTTGAGGATAAATCCGGGATGCATGCACCTGCCGCGCTTGCCGGACTGCGGCAGAAAACCGAACGGTTTACCCGCGTGATCCAGCCGGCGGAGATGAAGCAGGCTGTCTCCGATTGGCTGCTCTAACGGGACAGCCAAAAGTTTGACGCCAGAGCAAATTTTCGGGCGCAAGGTGCGCTTTTTTCTGTTCTTTCTTCAAAAGTTTCGTCCACCTTTTCAAAGGTGGCGGGGTCGAGGGGCAGAGCCCCCGCTAAATGATTTCTTCTAAAAGGAGCGACATACCATGAAATATATTGTGATGCTGGGTGACGGGATGGCAGATTACCCTGTTCCGGAGCTTGGCAACCGGACCCCGCTGGAAGCGGCGGTCAAACCGAATATGGATTTTCTTGCCCAAAACGGGAAAGTCGGGATGGCTAAAACGGTTCCTGAGGGGATGCCGCCGGGATCGGACACCGCCAACCTTTCGGCGATGGGCTATGATCCCAAAATTTATTACAGCGGCCGTTCCCCGCTTGAGGCAGTCAGCATGGGGATCGACCTCGGAGCGGGTGATGTAACCTTCCGGTGCAACCTGGTCACCCTTTCGGACGAGGAAAACTACGAGGACTGCACGATGGTCGATTACTCCGCGGGGGAGATTTCCACCGCAGAATCCACCGAGCTGATCAACTATCTGAACGAGCAGTTCCACACCGAGGACCGCAACCTCTATCCGGGGATCAGCTACCGCCACTGTCTGGTTCTGCGCGACGCCAAAACCGGGAGCATCTGCACCCCGCCGCATGACATCTCTCTCAAGCCGATCCGGGAACACCTGCCTTCCGGCATCTATGGGGACATGCTGCTCTCCCTGATGAAGCGTTCGCGTGAGCTGCTGCGCAACCACCCGATCAATCAGGCGCGGATTGCCGCCGGGAAAAATCCTGCTACCTCCTGTTGGTTCTGGGGCGAGGGTACCAAACCTGCGCTTTCCCCCTTCCAGGAAAAATTCGGGGTACGCGGCGGTGTGATCTCGGCGGTTGACCTGATAAAAGGCATCGGCATCTGTGCCGGGCTGAAATCGGTCGATGTGGAAGGTGCCACCGGGAACGTGGACACCAACTTTCGAGGCAAGGCAGACGCCGCACTCGAGCTGCTGCGCAGCGGCTGTGACTTCGTTTATATCCACGTGGAGGCCCCTGACGAATGCGGACACCGCCATGAGATCGAAAACAAGGTCAAGTCGATCGAGCTGATCGACAGCGACATCCTCGGTGTCATCCTCCCCGCCCTGCGGGAGATGGGCGAGCCGTTTTCGATCCTGCTGATGCCCGACCACCCGACGCCGTTGTCGATCCGTACCCATACTTCCGAGCCGGTCCCGTTTGTGCTCTACCGCAGTGACTGCGCGGGCGAGCTGCCCACCGAACGCTATACCGAGGCGCTTGCACAGGCGACTGGCCTGTATCTGCCCGAAGGCCACCGGATGATGGAACAGCTCATCAGCTCCGCTCAATGAAACGGGACACAGTACACCGCCCTTTTTTCAGTTCGCGCCGGTTTTACTCCTGATTTTTGATGTGCAAAGGGGACATACGGATGGATGAAGCTATTTTGCATTTTTTTAACCGGATGCCGGCAGCGCTTCCACTCTACGAACAGTTTGAAAGGCGCATCTTTGCCGAACTGGAGGGGGTAACAGTCAAAGTCCAGAAAACGCAGATCGCCTTTGTGAACAGGCATCTGTTTGCATGTGTGTCATTCGCGCGCGTGCGCAAGAAAAAGGACTGTCCCAATCCGTATCTGGTCATAACTTTTGGATTGGATCGTAAGGTGGAGTCTCCCCGGATTGACGTTGCAACAGAACCCTATCCCAACCGCTGGACCCATCATCTTTTGATCTCCAAGGCAGAGGAGATCGACGGTGAACTGATCGCATGGGTAAAAGAGGCCGCTGCTTTTGCAGCATATAAATGACCGCATAGTGGGTTGTAAAAGGTGCGATGGGATATTGAAGCCCCGTTCCATCGCCAGATATAGAAAACCGCCGGACAGGAAATCCTGTCCGGCGGTTTTCTGCTTTTTTGCTGTATTATAGGATGATGGATTCGCCGGTCATCTCGGCGGGCTGGGGCAGGCCGAGTATTTTCAGCATGGTGGGAGCGAGGTCAGCCAGACGGCCACCCTTGCGCAGCTCACAGTTCCCCTGCCCGACGACGATCAGCGGCACCGGGTTGGTGGTATGTGCGGTGAACGGCGAACCATCCCGCTCATACATCTGGTCGGCATTGCCGTGGTCGGCGGTAATCAACGCCGACCCGCCCATCTTCAGGATCGCATCGACCGTCCGCCCAAGGCAGGTATCCACTGCCTCGACCGCCTTCTGCGCCGCCTCGAATACACCGGTATGGCCAACCATATCGCAGTTGGCGTAGTTGAGGATGATCACGTCGTAGTTTCCGCTCTCGATCCGCTTGACCACCTCATCGGTCACGAGATATGCGCTCATCTCGGGTTGGAGGTCATAGGTCGCGACCTTCGGGGATGGGATCAGCGCGCGGTCCTCGTTCTGGTAGGGGGCCTCGACGCCGCCATTGAAGAAGAAGGTCACATGTGCGTACTTTTCGGTCTCGGCGATCCGGAGCTGGGTCAGGCCGTTGTCCGCGATATACTCTCCAAACGTGTTGGTCAGGCTCTCCGGCTTGAACGCAACCTGCACATTTGGCATCGTCGCGTCATACTGGGTCATGCAGACAAAATAGGTCTCCCTGCGTCCGCCCTCCCGCTCAAAGCCGGTAAAATCAGGGTCCACAAAGGTGCGGGTCAGCTCCCGGGCGCGGTCGGGCCGGAAGTTGAAGAAGATGATAGAATCCCCGCTGCGGACCTCCGCCCCTTTCAGGCAGACAGTCGGCTCGACAAACTCATCGGTCGTCTCGGAGCCGTAGGATTTTTCCATCGCGTCAACCGCCGAAGCATTGAAGTTGCCCCTGCCGTAGACAATCGCATCATAGGCGCGCGAAACACGCTCCCAGCGGTTGTCCCGGTCCATCGCGTAATAACGGCCCATCACCGTGGCGATCTGCCCGACGCCCAACCGGTTCATCTCGGTTTCCAGCTCCTCGACGTAATCGCGCCCGCTGGTCGGCGGCACATCCCGCCCGTCCATAAAGCAGTGCACATAAACCTTATGCACCCCGCATCGCTTTGCCATCTCGAGCAGGCCGTAAAGATGCCGGTTATGGCTGTGTACCCCGCCGTCCGAGCAGAGCCCGAGCAGATGCAGCGACGAACCGTTTTTGACACAGTTGTCCATCGCGCCTCTGAGCGCGGGATTTTCGAAAAAGTCCCCATCCTCGATCGACTTGGTGATCCGGGTCAGCTCCTGGTAGACCACCCGGCCTGCACCGATATTGGTGTGTCCGACCTCCGAATTTCCCATCTGCCCATCAGGCAGACCGACATCCATCCCCGATGCGCCGATCAGCGTATGAGGATTTTCCCTGAAGAGCCTGTCAAGGTTCGGCTTATGCGCCGCCGCGATCGCATTGCCATACTCCAGCGGGTTGTGTCCGAAGCCATCAAGGATAATCAATGCCAAAGGTTTTTTCATGGTTGCCTCCCTCTTTTGCAGCCGGTTATTTGGATGCCGCTTTTACAATCTCGGCAAAATCCGCGGCTTTCAGCGATGCGCCGCCGATCAGCCCGCCGTCTACATCCGGCTGTGCCAGCAGTTCGGCCGCATTCTTCGCATTCATCGAGCCGCCATACTGGATGGTCAGACCGTCCGCAGCCGCATTGCCATAAAGCTTGGCAACGACCGAACGGATATAGCAGCAGACCTCGTTCGCCTGCTCGGCGGTGGCGGTCTTGCCGGTGCCGATCGCCCAGACCGGCTCGTACGCAATGATGATCCGTTTCAGCTCGTCTGCCGAAACGCCATGCAGCGCAACCTTGGTCTGCATCCCGACAATCTCCTCGGTGATGCCGTATTCCCGCTGCGCTTCCAGCTCGCCCACGCAAAGGATCACATGCAGGCCCGCATCGAGCGCCGCACGCACCCGCTGGTTGACCGTCTGATCGGTCTCGCCAAAATACTGGCGGCGCTCGCTGTGCCCGATCACTACATAATAAACCCCCATCTCGGCGAGCATCGGGGCCGCGACTTCACCAGTGAATGCGCCCGATACCGCCCAATGACAGTTTTCAGCGCCGACCTTCACATTTGCCGCATCCGAAGCAGTAACCGCAAGCGCGGTTTCGAGATCAATGAACGGGACGCATACCGCGACCTCGCAATCCGCATCCTTGACCAGCGGCCCCAGCTCTTTAATCAGTGCCGCCGCTTCCGAACGGTTTTTGTTCATCTTCCAGTTGCCGGCGATAACCGCCTTGCGCAGTGCTTTATTCATCGTCTGACACTCCTTTAACTTTGATGATTATATGGTATCTTTCACGACAAAAGGGGAAAGCCGCCCGTTCTGCCGGACAGCGGCTTCCCCTCCCTCCGCGCAGGCGTCGTCCGAAAAACGGCGCCCCGCAGAGACAGATGCGCGAACTTTTATTTGTCGTTTACGCAGGCAATCCCCGGAAGGACCTTGCCCTCAAGGAACTCGAGCGATGCACCGCCGCCGGTCGAGATATGGGTCATTTTGGAGCCGAAGCCGAGGGTATTGACCGCCGCCGCCGAATCGCCGCCGCCGATAATGGTGGTTGCTTCGGTCTCGGCGAGCGCCTCCGCCACCGCAACCGTCCCTTTCGCGAGCTGCGGGTTCTCGAATACGCCCATCGGCCCGTTCCAGACGACCGTCTTTGCCGATTTGACCGCCTCGGCAAACAGGGCGCGGGTTTTTTCGCCGATGTCAAGCCCCATCTTGCCGTCGGGGATCTGGTCGGCCGCGACCGTCTCGATCGCGATTTCCGCGTCGATCGGGTTGGGGAACGCGTCCGCGATCACGCAGTCGACCGGCAGCAGGATCTTGACCCCTTTTTCCTCCGCCTTGGACAGCATCTCTTTGCAGTAGCCGATCTTTTCGGCATCGAGCAGCGAGGTGCCGGTGCCGTACCCTTTCGCCGCGAGGAAGGTATACGCCATGCCGCCGCCGATAATCAGGGTATCGGCCTTGTTGAGCAGGTTTTCGATCACGTTGAGTTTATCCGCAACCTTGGCGCCGCCGAGGATGGTCACAAACGGGCGGACCGGGTTCTCAACCGCGTTGCCCAGATACTGGAGCTCTTTGCCCATCAGGTAGCCGACCGCCGCCTCTTTGACGAACGAAGCCACGCCGACGGTCGAGCAGTGTGCACGATGGGCCGCGCCGAATGCATCGTTGACAAAAACCTGCCCATCGCAGAGTTCCGCCAGCTCCTTGCTGAGCGCTTCGCCGTTCTTGGTCTCCTCGACACGGTAACGGGTGTTCTGGAGAAGCATAACGTCGCCGTCTTTCAGGGCTGCTGCCGCGGCTTTGGCGTTCTCGCCGACCACGTTGTCGTCCGCCGCAAAGACAACCTCTTTGCCAAGCAGCTCGGAGAGCCGTTTTGCCACCGGTGCGAGCGAAAGCTCGGGTTTCGGCTCGCCCTTGGGCTTGCCCATGTGGGAGCAGAGGATCACACGCCCGCCGTCCGCCATCAGCTTTTTGATGGTCGGGAGCGCGGCCACGATCCGGTTCTCATCGGTGATGACGCCATTTTTCAGCGGGACATTGAAATCGCACCGCACGAGCACCTTTTTCCCGGCAACCTGAATGTCGTCCACGGATTTTTTGTTGTATGAGGTCATTTTCTGCCATCCTTTCGTTGCAGCCCGGGACGGTAGAAACCGGCCTCGGACTGCCTTTGTTAATTTCACATCAATCTATCTGCTATTTTAATCCATACGCTGTTTTTTTGCAAGGGGTTTCCATGATTTCCGGACTCCTCTTCCAGTATTTTTGGCATTTTGTATGAATTTTATAATCGGAGCATCTAAAAAGAATCGGAATGATTCTTTTCAAGTCTGTGCCTGAATGGGCGCAGAGAGCCGCCTATGAATACAGAACAGTATCTAGGAGCTGTTTGAAAAATCGAAACTAAAAGTTTCGTCCACCTTTTCAAAGGTGGCGGGGTCGAGGGGCAGTGAGACAGAGGAAGTCTGGCCCCAGACCAGACTTCCAGGCGCAAAGCGCCTTCCTCGGGGCTTCTCGGCTAACGCCGAAGCGCGGCATACGCCGCGACGCCCCTGCGGGCTGTCTTACGGGTTAGGGGTCAGTGACCCCTCCCCGTAGGCCCCACCCCGGCAAGCTGGGAGAATTTCTTTTCTCTCATAACCAAAAGTTTCGTCCACCTTTTCAAAGGTGGCGGGGTCGAGGGGCAGAGCCCCCGCCGCTCGCCGCAGCGAGCGGAACGCCTTAGCCTGTGAAGCGCTTTTTTCGGGTGAATTGCCGCCTAAAGGGCGGCAAGAGGGGGCTTTTGCAAGAGAAAAAGCCTCCTTGCCAAAGATACCAAACAGGTTCTAAGCTTCGTCCATCGCGGCGAGCGCTTCCCGGATGGTGTCGAGCGGTTCCGACCCCGGCGGGATTTTGACCGTGATATACGGTTTCGCGCCTGCACTGACCATCACCCGGCCGCGCAGCTTGACCGCGAGCGCTCCCGCACGCTGCATATCCATCACCTCGGGGTAGAGCAGCACCGCGTCCCCGCGCTGGGAAATCTCGCGGATGCCCATGAGCGAAGCGGTATTGCGCACCAGCGCGACATCCACAAGCCCCTTGACCGCCTCGGGAGGTTCCCCAAACCGGTCGATCAGCTCGTCGATCAGGTCGAGCGCATCCTCCTCAGTCTGGATGCCCGCGATCTTCTTATAGATGTCGATCCGCTGGGCGAGGTTGTCGATATATTCCTCGGGGATATGCGCGCCCACCCGCACATCCACCATACATTCGGTGGCGGCATGGGTGGGGGCTTCCCCCCGCTGTTCGGCGACCGCATCCGAAAGCAGCTTGAGGTACATGTCATAGCCGACCGCCTCCATATGCCCATGCTGCTGGGAACCGAGGATATTGCCTGCGCCGCGGATTTCGAGGTCACGCATCGCGATCCGGAAGCCGGAACCGAACGAGGTAAACTCCCGGATTGCCGCCAACCGTTTGGTCGCGATGTCCGAAAGTTCCCGGTCGGGCTTGAAGGTCAGATAGGCGAACGCCCGCCGGTTTGAACGCCCCACCCGGCCGCGCAGCTGGTAGAGCTGGGAAAGCCCCATATGGTCAGCGTTCTCAATAATCAGCGTGTTGCAGTTGGGGACGTCCACCCCTGTCTCGATGATGGTGGTGCAGACCAGAATATCCACTTCGTAGTCGAGCAGCTGCCGCCAGACCGCCGAAAGCTGTTCCTCGTTCATTTTGCCATGTGCGGTGACGATCCGCGCGGACGGCACAAGCTGCTGGATTTTATAGGCGCAGCTGTCGATGCTCTCCACCCGGTTGTGCAGATAGAACACCTGCCCGCCCCGGCGTATCTCCCGTTCGATCGCCTGTGTGACCAGGCCCCAGTCGTGCTCCACCACATAGGTCTGTACCGGGTGGCGGTCCTGCGGCGCCTCCTCGAGGATGCTCATATCCCGGATGCCGCTCATCGCCATGTTGAGGGTGCGCGGGATCGGGGTTGCCGACAGGTTGAGCACGTCCACATTGGCGCGCATCTCCTTGAACTTTTCCTTGTGCCGCACCCCGAACCGCTGCTCTTCGTCGATGATGCACAGCCCGAGGTCTTTAAACTTCACGTCGTTCTGCACCAGCCGGTGGGTGCCGATGATGATATCGGTCTCCCCCCGGCGCAGCTCGTCGAGCACCTGCTTCTGCTCCCGCGCGGTGCGGAACCGGGAGAGCAGGTCTACCTTGACTGGGAACCCCTCCATCCGGCGGCGGACGGTCTGGTAATGCTGCCAGGCGAGGATGGTGGTCGGGCAGAGCAGCGCGCACTGTTTGCCGTCCATCACGCATTTGAACGCGGCGCGCAGAGCAACCTCGGTTTTGCCGAATCCCACATCCCCGCAGAGCAGCCGGTCCATCGGGGATTCCCGCTCCATGTCCGCCTTGATCTCCTCAATGCACCGGAGCTGGTCGTCGGTCTCGTCGTACGGGAACCGGCGCTCGAAATCGTTCTGCCAATCGGTGTCGGGGGAAAATGCGTGCCCCTTGACCTGCATCCGTTTGGCGTAAAGCTCGGTCAGCTCCTTGGCCATATCCTCGACCGCTTTTTTCACCCGCGCGCGGGTCTTCTGCCACTCGACCGAATTCAGCTTGCTGAGCCTGACCGCCGCATCCTCCCGCACCCCGACATATTTGGTCACCAGATCGAGCTGGGTGACCGGTACAAAGAGGGTGTCGGTCCCGGCATAACGGATTTTGATATAGTCCTTGACGACCCCCTGGATCTCCCGCTTGACGATCCCCTCAAACACCCCGATCCCATGTGCGATGTGAACCACATGGTCGCCGGGGGTCAGGTCGCTGATGTCCTTGAGCTGCTTGCCCTCCTTGTGGCGGGGCCTTTTTTTGATGCCCTGGCGGACCGATTTGGCCTGCGAGAGGATCGCAAGCCTGAGGTCGGGATACTCGACCCCCGCGCTCATGCTCCGTCCCACCACATAGACCAGCCGCGGGGTAAATGCACCGATCTTTTCCGACTCGATCGCGTTGATCCCCTGTTTTTGCAGGTCCTCGGCAAGTGTGGCCGCCGCGCGGGGCGTCCCCGCAAACACCACGATGCAATAGCCCGAGGCGGTGTAGGCCTGCACCTCTTCGAGCAGAGCGGAAAACTCCCCGCTCCAGGAGGAGAGCTGGACCGCATTGATGTTCAGAAGCTGACGCAGCGGGATGTCCCCGACCGACCGGACAAAGGTGTCGAGCAGGACCGTACATCCCTCGGCTGCATGGCGCTGCAAGTCAACAAAGTCCTCGTTGAACCGGTCGCACCCTTTGAAGAGAACGCCCTCCTCGAACAGCAGCTTGATGTCCTCGCTGTTCTGGGCCTGTGCGCTGCGCAGCACCTCCCGGCAGTTCCCGGTATCGCAGAGGAAAAATACCGCATCCGGCAGGTAATCGAAGATGGTCGCCGGCGCGGGATAGATCAGCGGCAGCCAGCGGTCGAGCGATTCGGGCATCGCGCCCCCCTCGAGCTTTTCGATCTCCTGTGCAAGCTTCTCCTTGGCGCGTTTGCCCTGGGTGCCCCGCAGGGATTTTGCCGCCGTTTCCAGCAGGCGGCACAGCCTGGACGGACTGTCCGCGACCACCTCGGCAGCGGGCGGGATGTCCACCTGTTTAACCGTATCCTCCCGCCGCTGGGTGTCGGTCTTGAAGGTTGAGATTGTGTCGATCTCCTCCCCCCAGAACTCGACCCGGAACGGGTCCGGGGTATGCGGCGGGAAAAAGTCGAGAATCCCTCCCCGCTGGGAAAACTGGCAGACCCCGTCCACCTGGTCCGCCCGCGTGTAGCCCGCGCTCACCAGAAACGCGAGCAGCTCCTCCATCCGATAGCTCTCCCCGGTTCTGAGGGTGCGGGTTTTTTCCCGCAGAAGCCCCGGAGGCATGGTATATTGCAGCGCCGCGCGCGCCGATGCGACCACCAGCCGGGCGGTTCCGGCGGAGAGCCGGCCGAGCACACTCAACCGGGCGTGCTCGTACTCGTGGGAAACGCCGGTCACCTCATGGAAGGTCAGGTCGCGGGACGGATAGAACGCCGCGACCGGCTCCCCTGCCATGATGTTGATGTCCTCACAGATGCGCATGGCGTTCGCCTCGTCGGACGCGACCACCAGCCCGCGCTTTCCGAGCAGGCTGGTGAGCGAATAGATCAGGTGGGCCTTATGCACCTCCGAAAGGCCGGTCGCCAGCACAGGGGTGTCCCGGGACTCCACCGCAGCTTTGATCTGCCGGAATTCGGGCATCCCCGAGAGCAGCTGTTCAAACCCATTCATAAATATTCCTCTTCATCTTTATCCTCATCAGTCATCCGTTAAACCGGCCCATCGCCTGGTCGATCTGCCCCTCGACGACCATCTGCGCGGCTTCGGCAGCATGATCGAACATCTTGTCCAGCAGCTCGGTGTCCTCCTTGCGGAACTTCCCCAGCACCCAGTCGGCAAGGTCATAGTCGGGGTGGGGCTTCTGTCCGACCCCCATCTTGACACGGGGGAAGGTGTCCTTCCCGGTCAGATAGAGGATGCTTTTCAGGCCGTTGTGGCCGCCGTCGCTGCCCTTGCGCCGGATGCGCAGCCTGCCCACGTCGAGGCTTACGTCGTCGAAGAGGACCAGCACCCGCTCGATCGGGATTTTATGGAACTGCATCGCCTCGCGCACCGCTTCGCCCGAATGGTTCATATAGGTGGAAGGCTTCATCAGCAGGACGCGATGCTCCCCAATCATCGCGTCCCCGCAGAGGGATTTATATTTGATCCGGTCGATCTTTACGCCGAGCTTTTCGGCAAGGCAGTCGAGCGCAAGGAACCCGGCGTTGTGGCGGGTGCACTCGTACTGCCTGCCGGGATTCCCGAGCCCAACGATCAAAAATTCCACCGGCCCGGTGGGGGCGGGCTGCCGCCGCTTAAACATTTCAAACATGGTTTTCATTCTCCCTGCAGGCGGGGTGGATCTCCCCCGCCTGCATTGCAGTTTATTTTGGGAGGGGGCTTTTTCTCTTGTAAAAAGCCCCCTCTTGCCACCCTTCGGGCGGCAATTCACCCGAAAAATACGCTTCACAGGATAAAGTGTTCCGCGCTCTTCGGAGCGCGGCCAAAGGCGCTGCCTTTGGAATCCGCCACCTTTGAAAAGGTGGACGAAACTTTTCATTTTTATGTATACAGTTACTTTTTGGCGTCCTTTTTGAAAGCGATCTTCTCGTCCGACCAGCCCTCTTTGATCTGCTGATGCACCCGCCCGATTGCGAGCGCGCCCGCCGGGACATCCTCGTCGATCGTGGTACCCGCGGCGGTATACGCCCCCTCGCCGACCGTGACCGGCGGCACCAGGTTGGTGTTGCAGCCGATGAACGCCCGGTCGCCAATCGTGGTGCGGTATTTTTTATTGCCGTCATAGTTGGCGGTGACCACCCCGCAGCCGAAGTTGCAGTAGGCGCCCACGTCACTGTCGCCGATATAGGTCAGGTGCGCAACCGAAGTCTTATCGCCGACCGTCGAATTTTTGATCTCCACAAAGTCGCCCAGCTTGACCCCGTCGCCGAGGTGGGAGTTGGGGCGGAGCTGGGAGAACGGCCCGACCGAGCTGCCTCTCCCGACCGTCGAATCGGTGAGGTAGGAAGCATTGATGTGGGAGCCTTCCCCGACCTGTGAATCGACCAGATACGAATTGGGCCCGATCACCGCATGTGCACCGATCCGGGTTTTACCCCGCAAAATCGTCCCGGGCAGGATCACCGCATCATGAGCGATCTCAACCTCCGGCCCGATCACGATCCCGTCGCTGAACGGGATGTCCACCCCGTTATCCAGATGCCGTTGGATGATCCGCCGGCGCGCACACTCGTTGAGCTGCTGAAGCGCGCGGCGGTCGTTCGCGCCGAGAGCGGTGTCCGGATCGGGCGCGGCGCAGCCGCCCACCCGCAGCCCATCCGCAGACGCGAGGCCGACAGTATCGGTCAGGTAGTATTCCCCCTGCGCATTCTGACAGGTCAGGCGGGGCAGCGCATCCCGCAGGAATTCGGTACGGAACCAATAAGCGCCCGGATTGACCTCTTTTATCTGAAGCTGTTCAGGGGTGGCATCCTTCTGCTCGACGATCGCGAGCACCCTTCCATCCTCCCCCCGCAGGATCCGCCCGTAACCGGACGGGTCCTCCAGCTTTGCGGTCATCAGCGTCACCGCGCACCCCTGCGACAGGTGTTCCGCATACGCCGCATTGATCGCCTGCGGCGAGACGAACGGCGCGTCCCCGTTGAGCACCAGAAGGTCGCCCCCCTGTGCAAACGCCTCGGACGCCATCATCACCGCATGGCCGGTCCCGCGGCGCTCCGGCTGCCGGAAAAAACGGCAGCCCGGGGAAACGGCCTGTTCAAGCAGGTCCTGTTGGTCGCCTGCTATGATATAGAGTTCGTCAATGCCCGCTGCGTGGCAGGCATCCTCCACCCAGCGGAGCATCGGCTTGAAGAGCACCTCGCAGAGCACCTTCGGACGGTCGGACCCCATCCGTTTCCCGTCCCCTGCCGCGAGAATGACCGCGAACCTGCGTCTGTCCTGTTGTTCCATGGAACTTCCCCCCTGTATGCTGACGGTTTCGCCGCCGGCTTTTTTTCTGCAAATAACCGCGAACCCAAAGAACCGTTCGCGTCTTCTATTATGTCAATTTTTTTTCGGGTTTGCAAGGGATTGGACGGGAATTTTGCCGCCTGCCGGAAGTTTTTCGCTGGCCTGCCGGATGGCGGGGGCAAATCCCCTAAAAATCTCTTGTTTTTTTCTTGGAAATAATGCACTTTTTCCTAGCAAAACACTGGAAAAACCACAGCGGGTTTGTTATAATATAGCTTGGTCAATGCTACCAGAGTGATCTAAAGTAATGGAGGTAGATTAAAGTGGGCAAAAAATTTGTTTACATGTTCTCCGAGGGCAACGGCTCGATGCGTGAGCTGCTCGGAGGCAAGGGTGCGAACCTGGCGGAGATGACAGGTCTTGGAATGCCTGTCCCGCAGGGGTTCACGGTCACAACCGAGGCATGCACCCAGTACTATGCTGATGGTGAGAAGATCAACGAAGAGATCCAGGCGGAAATCTACGCCAACCTCGCCAAACTCGAAGAGATTGCCGGCAAGAAGTTCGGCGACCTCGAGAACCCGCTGCTCGTTTCGGTCCGTTCGGGCGCACGCGCTTCGATGCCGGGCATGATGGACACCATCCTCAACCTCGGTCTGAATGATGAAGTGGTCGAAGTCATGGCGAAAAAGACCAACAACCCGCGTTTTGCGTATGACTCCTACCGCCGGTTCATCCAGATGTATTCGGACGTTGTCATGGAGGTCGGCAAGGCTTACTTCGAGAAGCTGATCGACGAGATGAAAGAGAAAAAAGGCGTCAAGATGGACACCGAGCTGGATGCCGACGACCTCAAGGAGCTGGCGCGTCAGTTCAAGGCTGAATATAAGGAGAAAAAGGGCGTCGACTTCCCAACCGACCCGAAAGAACAGCTTATGGGCGCGATCATGGCGGTCTTCCGCTCGTGGGACAACCCTCGTGCGATCTACTACCGCCGCATGAACGACATCCCCTCGAGCTGGGGCACTGCCGTCAACGTCCAGATGATGGTCTTCGGCAACACCGGCGACAATTCGGGTACCGGCGTTGCGTTCACCCGCAACCCTGCAACCGGTGAGAAGAAGCTGTTCGGTGAGTTCCTGATGAATGCGCAGGGCGAGGACGTTGTCGCGGGCGTACGCACCCCGCAGACGATCGACCAGCTCGCTGAAGTCATGCCGGAAGCCTACAACCAGTTTGTAGAGATCTGCGGCCGCCTCGAGAACCACTACCGCGACATGCAGGACATGGAGTTCACCATTGAGGACAGAAAGCTGTTCATGCTCCAGACCCGTAACGGTAAGCGTACCGCTGCCGCTGCACTGAAGATCGCCTGTGACCTCGTGGACGAAGGGATGATCTCCGAGAAGGAAGCAGTCTGCATGATCGATCCGAAACAGCTCGATGCGCTGCTGCACCCGCAGTTCGACGCGAAAGCGCTCAAAGCTGCCAAACCGATCGGTTCCGCGCTGCCGGCCTCCCCGGGTGCTGCCTGTGGTAAGGTGGTCTTTACCGCTGAGGATGCGACCGAGTGGGCACAGAAGGGCGAAAAGGTCATTCTGGTGCGTCTTGAAACCTCCCCGGAGGATATCGAAGGTATGCACTATTCGCAGGGCATCCTGACCGTCCGCGGTGGTATGACCTCCCATGCGGCGGTTGTCGCGCGCGGCATGGGCACATGCTGTGTCTCGGGCTGCGGCGAGATCAAAATGGATGAGGAAAACAAGTGCTTCACCCTCGCCGGCAAGACCTACCACGAGGGCGACTATATCTCGCTCGACGGCTCGACCGGCAACATCTACGGCGAGGCGATCCCGACGGTCGAGGCTTCGATCGGCGGTGACTTTGGCCGTCTGATGGGCTGGGCGGACGAGTACCGTCAGCTCAAGGTCCGCACCAATGCCGACACCCCGAAGGATGCGCAGCAGGCAATGAGCTTTGGCGCACAGGGTATCGGCCTCTGCCGTACCGAGCACATGTTCTTCGAGACCGACCGTATCGCAGCTATCCGCGAGATGATCTGCTCGGATACTGTTGAGCAGCGCGAGGCGGCACTGGCAAAACTGCTGCCGATGCAGAGAGGCGACTTTGAGGGCATCTATGAGGCAATGCAGGGCAACCCGGTCACCATCCGGTTCCTTGATCCGCCGCTGCATGAGTTCGTCCCCACCGCTGAGGAGGATATTGCCGCGCTCGCAAAGACGATGGGCAAGAGCGTTTCGGACATCCATGCGATCATTGCCGGCCTGCACGAGTTCAACCCGATGATGGGCCATCGTGGCTGCCGTCTGGCTGTCACCTATCCGGAGATCGCTGCCATGCAGACCCGCGCGGTCATCGAGGCTGCGCTCAACGTCCAGGCCAAACATCCCGACTGGAAGATGGTTCCTGAGATCATGATCCCGCTGGTCGGCGAGGTCAAGGAGCTGGCTTATGTCAAGAGCGTTGTCGTCAAGACCGCGGACGAGCTGATCGCTGCCGCGAAGAGCGACATGAAATATAAAGTCGGTACCATGATCGAGATCCCGCGTGCCGCTCTGACTGCGGACGAGATCGCCAAAGAGGCTGAATTCTTCAGCTTCGGTACCAACGACCTCACCCAGATGACCTTCGGCTTCAGCCGTGACGATGCCGGCAAGTTCCTCGGCGCTTACTATGATAAGAAGATCTACGAGTCGGATCCGTTCGCGAAACTGGATCAGACTGGTGTGGGCAAACTGGTCGAGATGGCTGCCAAACTGGGCCGCGCAACCCGTCCGGACATCCACCTCGGCATCTGCGGTGAGCATGGCGGCGACCCGAGCACTGTCGAGTTCTGCCATAACACTGGTTTGGATTATGTGTCCTGCTCGCCGTTCCGCGTGCCGATCGCACGTCTGGCTGCTGCACAGGCCGCAATCAAAAACCCTCGCTAAATGGATCATTTTTGTCGTGGGGTAATATAGATTTTTCTCGGAGAGGCAATCAGTATTGACCCCGACATAGAAAAACAAGACCTTGCATCTAACGATGCGGGGTCTTGTTTTTGTTCTCCGAACTATCCTCAACCTTGCATAAATACGGAATTTTAGGGACATTTTGTTTGGAATCACCATGGAGTAGGGGCGTCCGGGCCTTGGCTCGGTAGAACAAACGGTTTTGCCTTTTCGAGAAAAATCTATATTACCCCACGACATGGTGTTATTCCCTGATAGTGTTTTTGGGGAAATGGTAACAGGCTTAAATCGCCTGTGTAGCAAGGCTTTCGGGCAATGACATTTTCCAAATCCATCAGCGTTAATTCCCCAAAAACGGGCTGACTTCATTTTTGGGAAGTGCTTTTGGGGAATCGTGCGGGATGTTCCCACAGGGGAGGGCTGCAAGCATGAGGAAGAAAAACTTCAAAGGTCGATGTGAGAAACGAGTGCTGGGCAAGTGTGCTGAGGTGTGCCGGACGTATGACACGATCCAGTATGCCTATGCGGATATGCTGCAAGCATCGGACGAGGTTGTAGAGTTCAGGTGTAATGTCCTGCTGGATGGATTGGATGTCGGAGAGTACACATCGGACTTCGTTTGCACCAAGGCAGACGGTGATCTGATGGTCAGGGAGTGTGTGTTCCGTAAGTTCCTTATGAAGCCTCTGACGGTGAAGCTGCTGGATGCTTCAAGGGACTACTGGCTCAGGCATGGGGTCACAGACTGGGGGGTGGTCATTGATGAAGAAGTATGATTTGCTCCGGTCTGGCGAGGCCATTATCCGAGTGCTGGAAGTACAGGGTGACAGGGTACTGGTGATTGACTGCATCAAAAGGACGATGCCCGTGTGGATGGGGCTGGATACTCTGGAATCATACTCCGAGTGTACCAATGATGATCTGTCCGAGGTCACTGGGGTTGTGCTTGTCGGTGTTGATGATCTGGATGCTGACCAGAGGAAGGTTATGTACGAGAGGTACACGATGATTGCGCCTGCGCTGTCCTTCGTAGCAGATGCCAGGATGCGTTCCCGGCTGATCTGCTCTGTGGCTGAGGAATATGGAGTATCAAAGGCAACCATCAGAAGCTACCTCTGTCTGTATCTGGCATACATGAACGTGACTGTTCTTGCTCCGAAACGTCGGGAGGATGATCGAGCGTTGACCCAGGACGAGAAGAACATCCGGTGGGCATTGAACAAATTCTTCTATACCACGAAGAAGCAATCGCTGATGACAGCCTACACGATGATGCTCAAGGAGAAATATTGTGATAGCCTGGGGGTACTGGCTGAGGAATACCCATCCTTCTATCAGTTTCGGTACTTCTATCGCAAGACACGGAACCTACAGAACTTCTATATCTCCCGTGACGGTTTGAAGAATTACCAGAGGAACAACAGACCCCTTGTGGGGGAAGGAGTACAAGAGTTTGCACCTGCTGTCGGCACGGGGATGCTGGATGCTACCGTGTGCGACATCTACCTTGTCAACGATACTGGTAGTCTGGTGGGTAGACCTATCCTGACGGCCTGTGTCGATACCTATAGTGGCCTGTGTTGTGGGTACTCGCTGTCGTGGGAAGGTGGTGTCTACAGTCTCCGAGGGCTGATGCTCAACATCATCGCCGACAAGGTAGCGTGGTGTAATCGGTTCGGTATCTCCATTCGGAAGGAAGAGTGGAACTGTGATATGCTCCCGGCTACGTTCATTACCGATATGGGCAGCGAGTACACATCCGAAAACTTTGAGCAGATCGCAGAACTGGGGGTTACTGTAGTCAATCTTCCTTCTTATCGTCCAGAGCTGAAGAGCCTGATTGAGAAATTCTTCGATCTGGTACAGGAGAGCTACAAGAAGCACTTGAAGGGTAAAGGTGTCATTGAGCCTGACTATCAGGAGCGTGGTGCGCATGACTACCGGAAGGATGCTTGCCTGACCATGGCTGACTTTGAGAAGATTATCCTGCATTGCATCATCTACTACAACTCTCAGAGGATTGTTGAGAGCTTTCCCTATACCGAGGACATGATCGCCGCTCAGGTGAAGCCCTATGCCTCCCGAATCTGGAATTGGGGAAAATCCCAAATCGGAGCTAATCTCATTGAAATTGGGAAAAGGGCATTGACGCTTACCCTGTTACCCAGGACTACCGGGAGATTCAGTCGGTCAGGGTTGAAGGTGAATAAGCTGCGGTATCACTGTGAAGGGTACACAGAGCAGTATTTGGCAGGTGGTGTCGTTACTGTGGCCTACAATCCAGAAGATGTGACCTCTGTGTGGGTGTTGGAGGACGGCACATACACCGAGTTTACCATCATCGAATCCAGGTTTGAGGGCAAGGACTTGACTGCGGTACAGGAGCTACAGGAGAGCCAGAGAACCATTGCCAGAGGTGCAGTCAGGGACAACCTACAGGCCCAAATCAATCTAGCCCAGCATATTGAGGCCATTGCTGGTAGTAGTGTTGGTCGTGGTGATGTTCACATGAAGAATATTCGTAGTACCAGGAGGCGGGAGCAGTCCAAGCACCATCTGGACTACATGAAGGAAGAGTCCTAAAAATATGATAACCCTGTTGGCTATGTAATTGGTTTAAACAAAATATCATATCCATGTTCCGAAAGTTTTGCTTGATGTACGAGAATCTGTCTGCCCGTTTTCTTCGCAAGGCGTTGACATATTTCGATGATATTTTCTCGGACTTCTGAATCAATTCGATAACCAAGGTACACGCCAGAAATGCAAGGAAGGGGAATAGTTCCTTTGTAGAGGATTTCGTTATTTATGTCATACATCTGCTTTAGCGTATAGACGATTCTCCATTCTTGCTCATATCCCCAGCACTTTCCTTTTGTCAAAAACAGAGGAAGAATATCATCTAAAAGTTCTTTCCCGCAATATTCACCATCTTGGCTTATATCATATTTCAGTTGCGTATGGCTCTCTACTAACAAAGACAAATCTCTGAATAGCAATCTTTCACCTGTGTAAATTACAGGAAAAAGATGTTTTGTTACTTCAAATGAAGGATTTCTAAGCTGCTTAAAATCATATTCTACACAAAGCCCCCTATTTGAATCAGCGTAATGGCTCCACATCAATATGTTTGACTTCGTTTCCGTCATGCAAGTGATATAAGCCAAGTCTCCCAATTCCATAATATCTGAAGATGAAATCTGACCAGATATATCACAGGGTAGCCCTTCATATAAGTCGTTGAATACACCATTTTTAGATAGGTGGATTTGTTGTTTTTCGATGTTTCTAATATTGTAATATGTTGCTGGTGCGTACCTGTAGAGCTTAAAAGATTGCTGGTCTTGAATGGTATCTGCTAAATCATAAGTTGAAAAGTCCATGACATCTTCATCACGGATGTCGCTTTCATAGTAATCGAATCGGTCTCTTAGTTGCTCTCTCAAATAAGCAAAGTAGTTCAAACTATTGTTTGTATTCATCTCAATTCTCTCCTTGAATTTATTTTTGTGAAGGGAGTCAATTATGGCTAACTTATCCGATATTATCCGTATCCTGCCCCCAATGAAATCTGGGAATGAACTGCTGTCTGCCCTGGAAGTGTTGCCGGAGTATGATTCTGGTATCTGTGATGCTAATACTCCGATACGCCTTATGGCCTTATCAGACCTCTACAGGGTGTATGTCCCCTCTCGGATGTCATTGGAGATTTATAACAAGCTATACCTGGCGTTGATGCGATCCTTGCAGAAAAAAGGTTCAAGCCTAATGATACAACAGGAGTACAGCGGCATCATGGGTGGCTCTGATAGCTTTACAATCATTGGGGCCTCTGGCATCGGAAAATCCTCTGCTATCAGCAGGGCAATCACTCTGGTTACTGAGAATCGTATCTTTGAAGTAGCGAACCCGTATACCAAAATCATTCCCTGTATTTGCGTTCAATGTCCCTTCGATTCTTCCGTGAAGGGGCTGCTGTTAGAGATACTTCGGAAGGTCGATGAAGTATTCGGCGGCAACTATTATCCCAATGCGCTACGGGCCAGGACGACCACGGATATGTTGATTGGAAGTGTCAGTCAGGTA
>Ga0137306_101007_pt1 | contig 31832 bp, 35 predicted proteins | sample Inofroosms_March_FD_97187 | JGI IMG/M metagenome (GOLD analysis project Ga0137306, IMG submission 97187) | Mouse cecal microbial communities from Vienna, Austria - N-Acetylneuraminic and N-Acetylglucosamine D2O microcosms_March | ecosystem: Host-associated > Mammals > Digestive system > Large...
TGACGCAAGCCGCAAGAACAATACCAATCAATCGATTTCGACTACGAGAAGCGTTATTTGCCTTTACTTTTAGTGCCATAACTAAAAATGCCTCCTAACTTCTAATAGCTTTACGCTGTTCATTATTTTTAGCCGGAGCTAAGGACGCTCGACTTACACATTACACTAAACTACTCAATCTCATCTCGTACATAAAGAGTTATGTAGCCCTTCTCGAGAATCGGTAGGATAAGGCCAGCCTTAACATCTACTCCAAATGACTTGACCTTCCTACCATCAACCATATACTCGATATATTTCGGTATCAGGTTGCCGTCTTTGTCTCTCAAATACTTATAACTGGCTCCGCCCTTTACTACGTCTGGAACTACCCCAGAGCAATACTCGACCTCCGTAAACTCCTCCGTCTGGTATGTCTGACGGACAATCTTGATATTGCTACCAGTATACTTGATATATGTACGATACATATCGCGCACATAACCGTTCTCCGTTGCAATATCTGCGCCACTCCGAAGCATGAAAGCCGCAAGGTTTGGAGTCTTCACAATTTTGGCAGTACGATGATGGTGTACCTCAAGGTCTCCAATAAGGTCATCAATGTCCTGCCAAAGCTGTGCATCTGGATAAAACTCCGTGATGCCAAAGGCTACTGCGTGACCACTGGCGTGGATGCCAAGATTACGAAAACCAGACTTGTAATGGATATCATCATACTTACCACGAAAACTTGCACGAGCAATAACACCATTATCGACCACAATACCAAGCGTTGACATATTGTTATGCTTGTCTTTATAGTCGTTACAGAACAAGCCAATATATCCAGAAATCTTGACACCAAACTGCTCAAATTTATACGAATCAATACGCAACAGCGTAAAATTAGCCATCTGAATAACTTCTGCGTTAGCATACATCTCACGGACAAGCATCTTCTGGAATCCTCTTGTCTCCGTACTTCGTAAACCCTTTCCGAGAATGAAATCCACGGCTTCTTTAGTTTTATTGGCCCGTAATATAGCATTTATCGTAGGACTGAGTGTGTAGTCGATAAAATTTCTATCGAACTTAGGAACGCCAAAACCGAAATCGTTCTCGAGACAGCTCGTAATCAGATAGTTGATGTAGCCTTCTTGCGGATTCATTGAATAGGTTCTCTTAAGATACCGTCTTGCGGCAGAGTTCTCTATCGGACGCATATCCGACAGCAATGTCACACCAACAAGAGCTGTGCGCTCATCAGTAGCAAACTCTGGAAACAGTTCGCAGACTAACTCATAGAACACGCCAGCTCCAGATTGATAACGATTCTCGTCAGGCTCAAATGGATACTGATTGTTAATAACTACCCCTTCGGCTGTTTGACTACGCACATCAATGAAGCTTGACTGGCACTCATGGTGGTCGGTACTCAGAACACAAACATCATTATCTACCAGAGCTTGCATCTCCTTCTCTGTGATAGTAAAGTCTGCCGCTATAACAAGATACCCCTTTAGCTTTGAGTGCTCGATTGTAAAACCATGATACCTATCATCGTTTACAAAGTATGAATACTGAAGCCCTAGCATATCACAGAACTGACACATGAGAAGTAGGGATATTAGTCCGTCTGCATCAGGGTCTCCGTACAAGAGTATAGGTCTCGCACGATGCCTATCCAAAATCTCAAGAAACCTGTCAGACCCTCTCACTGCCAACACCTCCTATCCAATATAGCTCGCAAATCTGGGTACATTCTGCAAAGCTCCTCAGCCGTATAGCTTCTCACAGCATTCGTACCCCTACAGCTGAAAGTAAAGGACTTGTCAGCCCTTTCGAGCTCCTGCTGAAACTGTTTCCTTCTATGCGAACTACATATACTCTTTTCGATACGTGTCTCACAAACCGCTGTCCAATACGAAACAAGAGAAGCATAATCCTTGAAAGATGACAAACCCTCTTGCGAAAAATATTCATCTAACAAGTCCTCGAAGTCACACAAATCATCGTGCGCTAGAACAAACTCATGCGTAAACTTTGGATACGAATACGGACAGTCAAACCACCAATACGCAAATATAATGATTAGAAGTAAAACTACCAAAAGAGCAAAACTCAATGGTCAACACCGTCCTCTCGACGTGTGCCACCTGAACTTAGATACTCCTTCAACTGCTCTTCAGAATAGTACCTGTAGCCAGAGGGAGATGTGTGGTGCGGCTTTAGAAGCCCTTTCTCATCCCATACACGCAAAGTTGCGGAGGATACCCCAATGAGTCTGGCAAACTCTCCTATCTTATAGAACTGTTGCACCAAACTCACCACCAAACCTATTTACTACTGAGGGTTTCTTGTGAACATATCCATAATCCGCCTCTATACGAAGTTTGGTGCGGGCTGAAATTGACAAAGAAAAACCTCGTAAAACTTACAAAGTCTTACAAGGTTTATATTGCGAAATCATATAATGGACTACCTACTCCTGCACAGGAACTTTCTCTTTGTCCTTCGATACTTTAGGCTTCCTAACACGCTTAGTGGTCGCTCTAGCCCTCTTCGACTTTCCAGTCGGTCGGCTTGGAGTAAACTTCTTGATGCGTACCCATTCACGCTTAAACTTGCTCTTCGGAAAATATCTACTGTTGGATACGCCAAGGTACAAAGCGGCATCACACATCTTATCCACAAAGACGAGTGTATCGTCGGCTAAGATACCTCCTACCCATCTACCTGTTTTCTCTTCTTGGTAGAACGAATAATCGAGAATACGCATCACGATACCTCCACGCAGTCCCGGATGTTCGCTCGAATAATCTTGATGGCCTTCTCAACAGTCTTCTCAAAGGACAGCCTCGTATTGTCAAGCATTTTGGAGTCACAGGACGGTCTGAGCGGTGCGACATCTCTCGTGGTATCCTGCCAATCTCTTCGACGCATTTGGTTGATAACGTCGCAGTATTCAGGATTTTCGCCAGCGGCCTGCATATCCTTCAGCCGTCTCATCACCCTTGTCTCAATGTCCGCAATCAAGTAAATCTTGACATCAGCATCAGGCAACACAACTGTTCCGATATCACGGCCCTCCATAATGACATTATTGGCGTACACCTGACGTCTCTGAAGCTCCAGAAGTGCAGTTCGTACAGCAGGATTGGCAGACATAGTGGATGCCAGCATACTGATTTCAGGAGTCCTCAAATACGATGTGACATCCTTGCCGTAAAGAAGAATTGTCTGAGCTCCATCTACCCCAGGATTGTACTCGATGTCAAATGTACGCAATGCACTTGCGTCACTCACAGGTTCATTGACCTCTTTCTCAAGCCACAGCTTATGTACAGCGAGTGCCCTGTACAGAGCACCTGTGTCCACATACACATAGCCTTGGAGCCTTTTGGATAACTCCTTAGCTAATGTAGTCTTTCCAGCCCCAGCTGGGCCATCAATAGCAATGGAATGATGCGGATACGGCATAAAACTACCCCCTCTTAACTACCACTCGACGCCGCTGTCATCGTCCTCCTCGACTTCGGGTTCATCATACTCAGGTTCGTCGAACTCGTGCTTCTGATAGCCGCCGAAATAGGCCGCTACCTGAGCATACTTCTTCTTGGCTTCCTGCGCCTCGGCCCGCTTGACGAGGTTTTGTTCATACTGGGCAACATACCCCAGGCTGATATCGATGGTCTCCTCATGCAAACAGCGGAAGAGGAACTGACCCATGCCCTTTGTGTTATCGCCACCGAGCTCGAACATGAACTCGAAGTCGTACATGAACTGACCCTTGTTCTCCAGATACTTGCTGAATCCAAGCAGCTTATCGGCATTTACCCACAGCACATTGTCAGGGATGACACGAACTGCCTCCACGTCCTCGCCTACCTGCGGCATCATCAGCTGGCCATCCAGAGTCACAACCAAACTGCCGTGGTGCAATGTCACCAGCATCCAGCCGTTGTCACAGAAGATGACAGACAGCTTGGATCGAAGCCCCTTATCGCCACCAACAAGGCCGAACTCCCTGCACAGGAAAGTGAAAACCTCGCCAACTCCATCGGCAGGCTCAGTAGGAACGGCGACCAAGTCCGTCCCCTGAGTCTCAAAACTGAACGGAGCGGCCATCTCCAGAGCATCATCAATCATGATACGCTTGTAGCCCTTGGCACGGTCACGCATAATCTCACGGGAAAAACCTTTATCGGCAAAGAAAAGTTTATTCATAGGTCAAGCCCTCCTTTTATGTTACTACTATTATACCACAAAACTCGAGAAAAGTCAATAGTGTCTCGAATATTTAATGAAGGGCTCAATCAATTTGTCTGTGCAGCTCGTTCAGCAAGAGCAGCCTCACGCATCTTCGCCATCTCGAAGTCGGAAAGCTTCGGACTGAACATCGCGCTTATATCCACCCCATTTCTGAGGGATTCACCAAGTTCATACATCTGAAAGTTTGTATAAACTGGTGCGCCTGAGCTATCCTTTACACATAACCGCTGAATTGGTACGCCTGCACTCGCAAGATCGAGCAATACCTTTATCTGATGAATGTTAAACTTGTTGTTGATATAGCTCAATATCATATTGATATCACAAGCCTTGGCATAAGAGAACAGCAATAACATTGCATCCCTACCCCATTGGCCACTGGAGAAGGGCTGAATGTCGATGCCCAACTCCATACCACGCATAAGAATCTGCACACTTTTGATATCCAGCTTCGAGCTATCGTCTACCAGAAGCCACATTGGGAAGCCTTTGTAAAGTCCCTTTAGGAACACAGGAACTAATTGCTTTGGGACGAGAGTGAAGTCCACACGACTGATATTCGTTCCGAGAAGGACAAACTTCGACAACAGCTCGATTACATCTTTCTCGACCTTCAACGCTTTCGGCGTGATATACCAAAGAAGGTCATCGGCTGACCGCCCATTATCGAAGCACTTACGTATATTGTAAATAGTCTTGCCAGTCAAGCGAGCATCTAAAAACTCTGACGGGATATGCTCACGCAAGGCAATACGAATTTGTCCCAACAGATAACTGTCGTCGCCACAAGCATCTATGTACGGTGAAATATCCGTATCATCCATTACGGCACTCCTGATTTCGTCAAGGATATCAGGAGTACACTCCTCAAAAAAGTGCTTGTAGTTGTCCAAGGCCACAAATTGACCACAATACCTAAAACTCATTGCTTTTGGCTCCCTCTTAGTTTCAAACCTGAACGCTTAGAGCGATTATTCATAAAAAGGAACACATACAAACCAATCTCCGTAACAAAAACACCGAGAGCGAAAACTGAGTTAACTAAGCAATTATTGTAGTCCAACTTAAACTCTTCATAGCTGTCATAGTAGTCAGAGAAGTAAACTTGATAGTCGTCACTATATGGATTACTCATGGCCACATCTGAACTGAAGAATACACCGGACTCCATAACATCCTGACCGCAAGCCTCACAAGTCGCCGTATCAAACACATGACGGTCAATACTGCAAATCGGCTCTCCATACTTCGTCAATTCCGAATGATATACGGAGTTTGAAAGATGACTTCCAACAAATAAAAGAATAATCAAACCAACAATAGCTGGAAGTGACCTAACAACTGCCCCCTTGTAATCGGACATATAAACTACCTCCTGTGAAGCCCCAGACACACCAGAGACTGATATGCCTGGGGCTACAAACTTGTTGTGTATTAAGTGTTATCGGAACAGTCAATAGTATTGACAGAGCCAATGAACAAAATCGTACCGGGGACATCGACATCGTCCACAATCAAATAATAGAACGGGCGGTCAAGATGAACCTCTTTGATGGGTCTTGGTTCAACAAATGCTGCACTTTTCATAGCAGCTATAGCTGTAACTGCAGCGGCTTTTGTGCCATTCTCGTCCAGCTCAATCTTACACTTCTGAATAATCCGGCTTACAAACAAATCGTCAGATTCATTCACAAGGTTAGTCAAGCCTTTCGCATTCTCAGTGAAGATATCAACAATTCCGAACTTTTTCAGAGAGTCAATAAACGCATCACTGGAGAAGTCGTAATTCAGCTTCGGCATCGAGATATCAACATCGTAGTCAGTGGTTTCAGATGCAATAAGAGCTGCGAGGTCAATATCGGCAATGTCTACCCCTTCATTCGGCAGAATGCCAATGAATGTTGCGCCACTCACGTAACCCTTGCTGAATGCGACAGCGTTATCTGTCTCGTAATAAGTATTAACTGTCGCATGTAGCATATCATCCAATTTTACCTGACTGCCGTCTTTATTGGTGAAAGTCCCTTCACGAACGCTCCAAGGCTTCCACCACGCAGATTCAAAGTAAACAGAATTACAAAGAATCGCCGACAGGTCAGGCACAATCATTGTCTCCGTTACGACCTTCTGAACCAGACCATTAGTAGTCTCGTAACACCAGTCGTTAATCGTCTGACAGGCACCAACCGGGTCTTCCACATCAACGGCCTCGGCTCTTGCGCGATAAGAAGTCTGCACCTTATCAAGAAAACTCTTGTTCAGACTGTACTTATCGTTCACCCAGACAGAATTTGCAAAGTTCAGAACCGTCTTGTAATTGCTATCATACGCTTCAAAGCCACCAGCTGTGGTGTCCTCTTCATTCGTAATGTCTGCGTGCTTCATCAAAGCCTCGGCCAGCACAGCATAGTCATCTACCCCGATGTAGCCAAGAATCTGCTTCCTCGCCGTATCACTTGCGCCCTCTGACAACATACCAATCGCCATCTCCAGAGACGCAGGGCTATACAGGGAATTTCCATCCTCATCCTTAACCAAAGCAAACATGGCCTTGGCACGCTCGTAGCTGCCTTTCTGCTCAATCACGGCGTCTACCTCCTCGTCGTCAGCGATATCCTTGTGGTCTGGCAACTTCATTTTGCCGATAGCCTCAGACATACCATGCTTGACAACCTCTGCGATAGAAGAATCAGAACCCCTCTCCGCCCTCTTGAACTCTCCACTGCTGTCAGCAGTCTGGCCACTGCACCCTGTCAGCATGGTCAGCACACAGACGACACATAACGCAAGACTTACAATCTTCTTCATGTAATCAACTCCAAATATTATTTATATGCAGTAGCTTAGATGCCACGACATATCACTCTACTTCTTGACGGTATGCCCTCGTATATAAGTTTCGCACATGGCAAAGTACAAAAACTCGAAGGACGAAATTCCTCTGGCTTAAACTCCTCCGTAACACAGCCTGTCTGTTTCAAGGCCCAAATTACAAACTGAGAACAGAAGAAATGATGATTTCTTCTACTGGGCTTTGACATTCCAAGCCAAAGTGCAACTACCCCAGCAAAGTTGTAATGATAACTGTCACGGTCTTCATACATATTACCTAACAATTTGACTAAGCTGTTATAGCTCTCGTTAGACACTGAGATACGATATATCCGACAGGGGACTACGTGTTTGAACATCCAAGGATATTCTTTATGAAAACACCCGAGAAATGGCCAATATTTCCAGCGTCTCCCGAAACCGTAAAAAGCTCCTTCGCAGTCATCTACCCCTATAGCTGAATGCGTATAGGAGTCACCTGTAAAGAAGTGAATCAATCTTGATAGGACTGTATTAGTCCGTACCAACATGATATACACATACTGTTCCTTCACAGGCAACACCTCTATATTATATCTTTAGCAGACGCTTGATAACAAGCTGAGTCTTCGTGAACCAGAGCTCAGGTATTTCCTTCTTCTTGTACAGTGCGCACTTCTTCAAAATACACGCTACCTGAAACCCGACAAACTCATATTGTACCATCAGGATAATGAATGCCCAGACGAAATGCATATCCCAGATAACGAGTAACAGATTGATAAGTAGTGCAACCAATGTCACAACGCTGTACACATTAAACCAAAACAAACTAATTTTCATACAGCAACAAAAGGAATGGTGAGAAGAAGGCCACATGACAAAATCATACACCCTGACAGAAATCCCATGCCATTATCGTTATAGGCACGGATTGCTCCCCAAAGCATTCTGATACCGCCAATAGCCATTATGATAAAAGCTATGGTCATAAAACTACCCCCAATACTCAGAACTGAATCTGTAACCACGGAGCATACTCGGACTTTGATAGAAGGAAAATGCCTACAGCGATAAGCGTCCCAGATGTAATTAACATCACGCCTTTTAACTTCACAAAAAACAGAAACATTTTGCTATAGTAGAACCACTTAGGCATGAATCGCTTTCTCAACTTCCAGAACACATCGTCTTCATAATATCGGAACAGGAAGTCAGGAAATGATTCACCTTCCTGGCCATCCATTTCAAAGCCCTTGCGATGAATTATTACCCACAAGAACTGCCAAAATCCAAAGACAAAGCAAAGACTGCTCAAAAATGTCAGAAAACCGATAACAGTAATCTTCATGACTTCTGCCTTTTAGCCAAAATCTCCGAAACATGATCTACCAAACTGGAGTCGTCACTCTTACGTGAGATGCTTGTAACTAATCGACTGAGCTCTAAACTAGTGAGCTTTATGCCAAATGCCCCAAGCAAGGTATCGACCTCTGTCTCGATTCTGACATTACTCAACACAGCCTTCTTATCCTCGTCGGACAAATTCATGAACACACATAGTTTCAGATACTCTCGGCGCATATTGTCATAGTCTTCGAGTTTCGACTCAAGCTCAGAAACAGAAGAACGAAGTTCAGAAATAGTCTCCTTATACTGCTTCTCACGAACTCCATATTTCTTCGCACACTGATTACGAATTTTGCTTGCTTCACTTGCCATATAAACTACCCCTTAGCCTTGCGCTGTTTCCCAGAAAACCTCATCGCATACTTAGCGTATCTGGCTGGGCCATCAATAACAAGCCTCGTACCCTCCGTTTCAGCCAACTTCGAGCGAAACAACGCATAATAGACAGCATCAAGGGTATCTGTGTTCGATACACGCTGAATATCGAATGACAGCTTGCCAGAGTCAAATGCATGATACATAGCATTCTTATGCAAAATCACGTCATCTGAAAGCACGAAAGTCAGGTGCCTGTTAAAGAGGTCGATACCAGCTATATCGCTAAAACACTTAGAGCCACAGGCACTTCCGATAGAACTCAGGGCGAATGCGAAGTCCCCTGTATACGCTCTTGACTTGTTGATGATAATGCGCTCGATACACCCATGTGCAACTCTTATGGACAAATACCCCCATCTGTAATAGCTGATACCAGTCGGTTGCATGTCATCGCCTAACTCATGGATGTCCATACCACTTCCTATTGATGTACAACGGAAACTCGCGCCGTTTATAACTACCCCAGCTTCGATAGCCTTGCCAAGCATACCGAGCGGAGCCTTCTCCTTTGACCCATCATCAGTATCAGTTACAAAGACACAGCAATCTTTGTTAATCTCCGAGACATATAACATAGTAAGTCCTCCTCTTGACAGAATAACCTACTTCGATTCATAGAAATATAACGCAAGATTGCTGGTCTTGAACTGTAAACTACTTCTTAGGTAATCTGGCCTGAACGGGCGTGGGATTTGTAAACTTTATATCCATCTCCCTCGCAAATAGGCCAACCCTACCCGCCATAGAGTAAATATGCTCGCGAACACGGGCTCTCGTGCAAGCGATATAGTGGACACGCCGCTCCTCAGCAACATCACCCTCTACACTCATGTCACACTTAGAATATGGGAACACACCCTCGTTATCGTTCCAGACATACACAGAGTCAGCTTCCTTACCCTTGAACTCGTGGACTGTGGCAATCCTCACATACGCCTTATTCTTCTTGATACGACCATTGAGCTTATCGTTCAAATACTCGATTTCTTCGAGGAAGTCGTACACGGACTTAAAGTTTCCCTGACGGATGATGAAAATCAGAGTCTCGAGGTAAGCCCTTGCACTCTCACAGTAGGCAGAGTCACCACCATACACGTCACGCATTATCTTGAAGTAGATGACCTCAAGGGCCTCAATTTCACGCTCCTTTGAACGTACCCCATTGACTGTCAGCAATGGCTTAATATCACGGTACAGGTCAACAAGAACTGGGCAGGAATACCTGATGTCCTCCTCCGGAATATCCCAAAAGCTCTTGTTATTCTGCTTCAGGATGTCGATTAGGTTTTTAACGGCCCAACCGTTAGTCCTACCAGCAAACTCCATGAGGGAGTTTTTAACTGCTGTCGTAGCTCTCTCGGTGAACAGAGAAGTCATACCAATCAGCTTCTTCGGAAGAGGACTATTCATGGTCATATTCTCGCCTGACACAGAGAAGTTAAATCGCCCGTCCTGCTCCAGAACTACAGAGGGAATAAGGCCATCAAAATTTGTGCGGCACAGAATAGCAACACTCAGGCCATCATCCATGTCCTTCTGGATGTCCAACTTAAGCTGGTTAATCATCTGCTGATAGTTACTGAATGAATAGGCAAACAACTCGCCGCCGTCTTTTGCCGCCTTAATAACCTGGCTTGCACTATCCCGGTTCTTATGAATACTCGGAACTACAGGGTCAAGAATATTCCTAGGGCAACGCCAGTTCACACTCAAGGAGCTAATAACAGGATTAAAGTCCTCGGCGACACGATGTGCCAGAATAGTGGAGTCACTACCACGGAAGGAGTAGATGCAGTTATGAACAACTACCCCATCCGCCACGAAATTGTGAACGTCGAAAATATTGAAGTCATAGACAAGGCCGTCATACCGTTCCATAGCAACTCCCATAACAACGGCCTGATCAAGTTTTCCGGTCTCCTTATTGAACACGCACATGACATCTCCAAACGATACGTCACTCGCTCCCATAATCTTATACTTCTGGCCAAGATACAACAGAGCTGTGCGCTGGATGACAGGAATATGACCCTGTTCGTCAAACTTGATGATAGCGTCATGCATCAGGGCTTCCAGAGCGTCCACATCATAGGACTGGCGGTTAAATGCGTCACCATTACGCAACTTGATGGTGAGGTCTGACATCATGTCATCTCCACCAAACATACACAACTCGATATCAGCATTTGTGATGTCAGTCTGAGTGCGGACAAAGCACTTATGGTCTTCCGTTACACGAAGAACTACCCCATCTGACAGGGAAATATTACAGATGTTACCACTGTAATGCTTCTTGATGACTTCGTCAACGGTCACGTACCCAAGCCTGTCTCTACCAATGATGGCCATAATCTGGTCACCCTTGGCAATCTCCTCGGCGGGAACAGAATACCCTTCGGCAACACTAATCTGCGTGTCAGGCATAACACACTGGGCGGTGTCCCCGACTACTACCAGCTTACCGAGTGTCTCGTGGCCGGTGAACAAACCAGCTGGCGTATCATTCGGCAGAGGGCCACCACGATTCAACCACAGCTTGCCACGGGCATAAAACTTAAGAATAGCATAGGCCATCTGCGACGTATCCTGAAACTCGTCGATATAGATGAAATTGTAACGGTTTGCCACAAACTCCTGCACCTGCGGATTAGGTGTCACATACAGATACTTGTAGAGAAGCTCCATAATCTCGGCAAAGTCCATGATACCTGCCTGCTGGCGAAGAGCTGCAAACTGCTTCACCAACAAGTCGAGGATGGAAGGAGTCAGCTCATAGGTATCACATGCAGGATGACGATACCGCTGGTCATCAAGCCTACCCCGATAGTAGTCTATGATACCTCCAATAATATTATAGTCTTCCTTCGCAAGATTATAGCCATCTCGCTTGATGTTGCAGGAATCGATGGCCTTTACCAGACAACTGTATAGCTTACCACCGCCATCAAGCGGAGTAGCTACCCCCATTGCATTGAGACACCGTTTGAACTCGGCATCCATCGTACTGAACGACAAGGTGGAAGCAGTCTGGCTGTAACCAAACTTCGTCTGCCACTTTGTAAGAGCGGCCTCAAGCTCTGCGGCACCAGTCCGCAAAAATGTGCATACCCACACCTTGTTTGCGGTGCGAACTGTCATGCCGTTGTTCAACTCCTTCATCGTCATACAACGGCCTGTGACAATGTCATGCAGAATCTTGAACACCAGCATAGTCGTATTGTGCGTGGCAATACAATGCTCGGTAAGAAACAGATGGCTTGGGGAGTCAATAGTGATACAGGTCATCTCCTGCTTCACATCGAGCTTCTTGATAGCGGAAATATACCGTCTGGAGCTTTCATGGATGCGAGAGAGAACCTCATCATCAGAGTCACATTGCGCCGTATAATCAGCACAGAACGAGCTCGGAGTGATATATACGCAATACATACCGCTTTCAACGACTACTTCCGGTATCAACCCGAGAGATTCACACAGGAAAACGAAATCATTTGTGAACAACTCAGATGAGAACATAATGCAGTCTTTCCCACCCATGCGGTCAGATTCTGCGTCAAGGATACCCCTGAGAAGGGAGAGTCGTGCGCTCTTGCTGGCGAACAAATAGTCCTTCGGTATGAACCTGGATTCGTGCTGAACACCAAAAATACCGTACATCTCCAGACAGCCAGTCAAATCAGGACACTCGATTGTGATAACATCATGAACTGGGATGAGACGAAGGGTGTCTACATATGTTCTGCGAAGCTCATTGATGAACTTGTTCTCATCATACGGAACTGGAACGGTCACAACAAGGTTCTTTTCGCTGTACCACATGGACGCAAGAAGATACCCCATTACATACGGGGCTATTTTTAACTCGGGAGAAAGTCCGAAATCGAGCGCACAGGTAGTAGGAATGCGGCAGTTATAGCCTTGGCCTTTTACATGTAACTGAACGTCAGACAGAATCTCCTCTGTTGTCAGAACCTTCGTCTCATTCTCGACAACGATATTGACCTGCCACAGATGATTACCAGAACAGACAATCTTGTTGCCATCGGAGAAGGTCACCTCGTAGACACCCACCTCGCCCTGCGGAAACACGCCTAGAACACGGTGGAACTTTCCATCTTCACCGAATACCAAATCATTCGTATGAAGCAACTCGATTGGACGATACCCCCACTTTGTCAGAACGCCTGTGCCGTTTAACAGGGCCTTGCCGGAACCAGCAACAGCATTGACAATCTGGTTGCCATCTGTCGTCAGGACGTCATGCAACTCTGTGAACCGTGTTGATGGCTCGTACATCTCCTTGAACTCATCATTAAAGGCTTCATACGCCTCAACAGAGATTTCCAGAGCTGCGTGGTAAGCGTCAAGGTTGTCTCCAGACAGTGTGGATTCATCAACCATATGCTCTGCCTTCAATACATAACAGGGCTCATACATCTTGTAGCCCTCATTGTGGACACGCTGAAGAAATGCTCCAGCAGGCGTCTTAGTATCAAAAACGCCTGTATCCCCGGACTTTGTAGCCCTTGCGGAAAAGTCTTGCAATCTGTCTAAAGCACTCATAGACAACCGCCTTTCATCTGAATTACAAAACGTCAGTCTCCGCAAGAAATATCAGCAGAAACTAAACGAAACAATCGCAACAAACAATACGCCTTCTATAGTAGAACTACCCCTTGAACTGAAACGATACCAGATTAGTTTGTATCTCCAACCCAACGCTTCAGAAATGCGTAGTACGTCTTAAGAAGAACCTCCAAATTCGTGCCGTTGAAGTAGAAGAACTGGTCAAGGCTGTCACAATGTCGAGATTCAACAGCATAAACTAATGAATGTGACAAGAACCTCGTACATACACAGAAGAAGTCACCAGTTACGTCAATGTTGCTCAAGTCCTGAATAACATCGAAGTTTGTAAAACCAAACTTATCCAAACGCTGGCCTATCACACGAAGGTCTCCAATCACGATAAGCTTGAACTGGTTCACGAAGTCAAGCATATCAGCAATTGTGGCTGTATCATCCGCTATTACGATGGCTAAATCCTCGTCTTCTACCTGTGTCAGCGTATGTAACTGGATGTGTAGGGCCTTAACCTCCTCACGAAGTGCGGTTATAACATCCTGCTTCTTTACAAGAGATGCCTCAGCAGCTTCCAAAGAAGTCTTCGTGTTGTCCAAACTCCTTGTAAGGCTGGAAACTTCCTTCCTAAGCTGGTTATATTCAGAATAGAATCTCTTCTCAGCCTCTTTCTTGGCGTCCGCACGTATTTTGTCGATACCAACTCGCTCGAGGACCTCATTTAACAGACGCTCATGATTCTCTTTCTTAAGAGTCTCCGCATACTGAATGCCATTATTAGACAAACTGAAATCAGTAAATGTACGAATAATATCACGAATCGAACCATAATAGCAGTCTAATGGCGGAAGATACCCCTTGTAGCCTTTTCTGCGGGCCTGAGTAGCATGTTCATACAAAACAAGCGACTCAACTATCCCACGACCGACTGGTAACAAGTTAACGGTTTCTACACCTCTACAGTCTACCGGATAAAATCCGGCCTGTCTTGCAACGATAGCAGACATGACTGTCGAGTCCAAGTCACACCATCTAAATGTTTTCATATACTCCGCAACAGCGTCCGTACCAAGGCACTTTTTATACATCTTCTCTAGTGTTTCGCGCATATCCGTACCGGACATCAGCCGCTTTTGGAGCCAACTACTGCTCTGAACAGAATGCTCCTTGAACAAGTCCAGCATGAACATACACAAGACACTAATGCCAAGTCCACGACAATCTGTTATTTTGCGAATACCAAACGGGTCATAACTGATTGCACCAAACTTACAGAGCTTTTTGCTCAACAAACTCTGATACCATTCCGCCAACTTGGAGTTCTCATCCCAAGAGATTTCTAAATTCCATTCCTCTGGCTTCATAAAGAAAACTGGTACAAGTGATATAGTAACCCTTATGGCCTCCAAAATAGCTTGGCAGAATGACTGCGGATTAACCAATTTCAACGCCATCAAAGTCCTATATATGCTCCTGACAGACGGAAAACGTGCGTCTATGATACTACCCCGCATGGTTTCCGACAACACTAACATAGGAGTTTCGGCAAAGCTATCCATACAGCCCTTGGCTATATCCATAGCATCTGGCCAACTCTTGCCAAAAGAAAGGTTACAGCACCATTCTTTATACTGCAAATCAACCTGATTTGTAAGAAAACTGCACATAACGACAAGCTCGGCTACCCCAACTGCCAGCAGAGGTGCAAGGTCAACAAGTTCCTCGCTACCCCACAGGTCTGCACAGATAACAGGGACGAGTTTATCACCACGTCGAATGAACTTGGAAAAGTCATCTACTGGTAAGTGCTTACCGTTCTTGAAAACGATGTCGCCACCACGATACTTTACAGGAACTTCTGGTAAGAAGTCGATGGTCTGCCTTCCGATAACTGCCTGATAGTAGGATTTAGAGAAACTCATCTGCTTCTTAGTCCTCATCAGAGTCACCACCCTCTGACTCCATATACCCGTGCATGAACGCGTAACAGGTACGCAACATCGCGTCAACATTCGTGCCATTAAAGTAGAAAAATTCATCTAGCTGATTCGAATACTTCGATTCCACCATATAAATCAGCTTATGGGATACGAACTTCGTGCAGATACAGAAGAAATCGCCAGAAGCAATCGTATTGTTGGCGTGCTCAGAACCGATGCAAAATATGTTTGTAAAACCGAGGTCTTCCAACTTGGTCTGTAGATTGTCCCTACCACCTACCACAACGAGACGGAACTGATTTACAAAGTTCAGCATCTCCTCCGGCGACACAACGGTATCAACTACCCCAGAATCGTCATCCTCTTCAGAATAGTCCTCGTCCGAAAAGATACTGCGCATACGGTTGGTCAAACTACCGAGCTCCTCGCGCAACTCGGAGATAATATCATTTTTTGCAGACAGAGCATGCTCCAAGTCTGAATTACGTGTTTCCAGAGCCTGAACACGTTCCTTACAGGTCTTAAGCTCAGACTGAGTTGCTACCAAATCAGAGCTCACCTGCTGAGTGATATCCTCTCGCATCAAAGATAGAACCTTGTCCATGTTCATCTGCTCCATAGCAGAGTCGATAAGCTGTTGTTCGTACTCGCTCGTTATCCTCTTAGAGAGGGCCACACCTCTGGAAGAAAATACAAAATCGAAGCATGCGTGACATATATCGACACGAGTTGCGTATGTACAAGCGACTGGGTCATATACACCACGTGTCTCGATATCCTTTATACCACAGGCATATTTCCACAAAATCTGTGCCTCTCGAAAACCACGACCGAGACGCTCAAGCCCAGTAGAGCCTTGTTTGAAGGAGACACCGCAGTCTACAGGAAGAATGTTACACTCCTTCGCAACCTGAATCATGTGAGTGTCACACGGTGTGATACGACAATGACCCTTCTCGATAAAACGGCCAACCCAATCATCACCGATGCAGGAATCAAATAATTTACGTGCAAATCTCTTTGAACCAGCATCTTTGAGCGGGATAACATCAACTACCCCACGGAAGTCAGCAAAACGATTGTACAAATCCAATATGAACATGGTCAGCGTACTCAAAGCAAGACCACGGCCATCAGATATTTTGCGAACACGGTCAGAACCATCAGAACGATATTCCACAACACCCATCTTGGCAAGACGCTGGGTGACAACTGAGCCATAGACGGTAGTAGCTGACCTTTCGTCTTGAGATAAACCAGCGGATGAAGCAGAATTTGCAGAACAGGTGTCACACATGAACATCGAACACACAGACAATGATAGTTTAAAGCCCTCTATGATAGCCTCACAGTAGGACTTAGGACTTAACAGACGGAGTGCCTCCAAAGTAGCATACAAGCGTTTAGCCAAAGGGAACCTATAGTCAATAAGACTACTGCGCAGAGCTTCCGTAAGCATCAACTTTCCAGAATCTGCAACTGGCTCATCCTTAATAGAGCCAACTTTTGTAAGGAACTCATACCAATCCTCTGCAACAGAAAACTCCCACAAATACTCCAGATAGTTGAAAGCGACAGTCTGGCGCTCAATACTCAGCATGGTAACGACCTCGGCTACCCCAGCACTAAGGAGAGCTCCTGCATCGATAACGATATCGTCATCCGCCAGTGGCTCTATACAGCACACATAAGGCTTAATATCGCCACCGCTCCGCACGATTTTAGGAAAGTCCTCATAAGCCACCTTTCTACCCTTGAAACAAAGCTGGTCTCGGAATTTCACAGGAAGAGCTGGAGTAATATCCATCAAAATCTTCTCGTTAGCCGCATAATTCTCGAAGAAGGTCTTTTCACGCTTCGCCATAACACAATCACCTCACATATTTTATAAATTTAAGGAGGGCCTACTCCCTAAGCATAGTAGGCCCTCTCCAGCTCCTCGCCACGCAAATAACGGTCTCGCACAGGCTCCATCCTCGTGAAATACATACGCAGGAACCTCTCACGATTATACTGATAATCGTAGTCCTCGACAATCCAATAGATGAGGTTATTCTGGTCAAGCAACAGGGTGTCCTGCCGAATACCATCGGACACCTTGATAGGAACAACATCGATGGAACTGCTCAAAGGAACGATAAACGCATTCTCAGCGCGAAGCATATACTCTACCCCGATATCTGCCATAGAGACAGTCTTGGTCGACGTGCGAATGGTCTCATATGGCTTGTTTCCAGCATACATATCCTTGACGGCCATTGAGTGGTCATCGAAGGCTTCTTTACCAGCGAACTTAGGAACGACAGTATGTATAAGCTCGAGTGTCAGGTCTCTCGATGTAGCCTTCACAATCTTCGCAAGGTAACAGCCGGATACGCTCTTTATGTAATTCATCTTTTGTTCCTGTTCACGCTCGTAATAGAGAATGAGGTCTCCGACACGCATATCCAACTGTCTCATGTACTCCAGTTTCTCCTTGCCGTTGTACCAGCGGTCTAACATACCCCGTTCACGTCCAATGGAATACCAAGCATAATAGCTCAGTTGTAATTTGTCCTTATCGGACACTGTGTTATCGAACTCGTAGGTTACCCACCCTTTCAGGCACTGGGTCTCATCCTCCAGCACCATCAAGTGCGACAGAGACATGACATTCATCAGCATATTACGGTTAAACCGTAACAACAGAGAAGTTGGGTGACGGGTGAACAGCCGAGTGACAGCTACCATAGCAACCAGACTGACCCACGCCATGTCAGAGAAGTTATGGTTCAGACTACGGTTGTTAACTGAGAGGTCACCGCCATTAAAGCCCTTCGGACTCCAGACCCACAAGTCAGACTGCCTGCTCTCAAAAGAAACTTGAGATTTAACAGGTGTACACAGGTCAAAGTCACCGTCTATGCGACGGCGGTCAGCCTCGGCCTTGTCGTACTCCACCTTGTCCAAAACGAATAGTTGATTGCGGTGGTTTGTCTTGTCCAATTTCAGAGGATTTTGAGCCGTAATAGTCAACTCTTCATCTGGAATACCTGTATTTGACACCCAACCGTTAGCGACGGCCATACGGAAATAGTCCCAAATAAGGGACTTCTTAAGCCCAGAAGTCAGATTAACACCCTGCAGGTCAATAGAATGACCACGTGTAATCTTCGCATACTTTCCAAGCTCACATATGTACAGCAACTCACAGGCAAGTGTCACCTTACTACAGGCATAAAACTGAGAGACATGAATACTCACGTAATTTTGCCCCCTTTCAATATACTCTATTATACCATGAATGTCCAAAAAAGTCAAGAAGGTCTTGCCAATTTCTCCAATAACTTCCTCATTTTATACAGGATGGATTTACCAATATAGCGAAACAATTACCTGCGCAACATACGAATCTTAGACACAATATACAGTTTGGTGATACGATACAAAATACTGGCGAGACACATAAGCTGAATGTAGAAGAAAAACAAAACTACCCCCGGAACCTGGTAGCGCAAAGTCAATACCCCTTGATAGTCGCCAATGTCTACCTCACAATAATTTGAATAGCCTCCACGAACAACGAAGGTCTCGCCATCAGAACTAGTGGCCCTATACCCATTATAGTACAACTTCGGAAGTGTCAGAACATCACCAGACACATTAATCGAACAGTCAACACGAACCTCATTATAAGCACGCTCGAAATCATACGAATACCCACGCTCTGAATGAACAGAGTCACAATATTCCAAATAGGTATCGTAGTCTCGAATAAAGTCCGCAGACGCATACTCCGAATTCGCAAGCTGAAGGCCAACATACTCTATTCGAGTGGACACCTCAGACTTGAACGGGTTAACAATCGCAATATCAAGAATACAGAACACCAAAATCGCATATACCAAACGGTTTGGCCTAATAACTCGTGCCAGAATAGCTAATGTGAAACCAAACAAGATGATATAATAACGAATAGGAAATTGAAAGAACATATTCGTGGCTCGATAGAACTCAGGCCAAACTTGCGGCATACCAACAGCATAACCAACAACAAGAGCTACCACAATTATTCCTGAACACACCAGAAATCGCTTACTCTGAGTTTTGATATAGTGAGTTACATAATATAAGAAAACTCCAAAGGCACCAAAGTTTAAGAAGCCAGTATGACAATCTGCCCAGTCAACGCTCAGTCGAAGAAGATGACTACCAATAGGCGCATTACTCATAACACGATAATCACTACCCCAGACGATTGTGGACAGCATGACATCAGCTGACATCGGAGCAATAGCGTCCTTATGCACAACAATATTAACTAAGTTATACAGGATAAGAACAAACACAAAGAGAAACAACTTAACATAATCGCAGACACGCTCGCGTTTAAAATACACGCAGAATATTCCAAAGCAGACAAGAGTGGACAAAACGGTCGTATTAAAATTACTCTGCCAAATCATAAAATATGTAAGAATAAGCAGATAGAAACTCTGCCCGTCTCGGAAGAAGTCTATACAATAGGCAAAGAAAAACCAACTGAAACCTACAGCAATAGCAAATGCAGGAAGATTGCACGCAAAGATACCAACAAATGGCATACTGAATATATAGAAGCACGTCCCAAGAGTGGCATAAGAGGATATACGCTTTAAGAAACACCTGAAGCCACAAAAGTTCAGCGCAAGACAACAAAGAAGATATGCACGCAAGAAAGCTGAGCTGTCATCGGCAAGTGGCATGAACGGGAACAAAGTCAACTGCCCGTAGAAAATAGGGCTACCATACCCAATACCTCCAGCATCTTCATAATACAGGAACGGATAAAGCCCATTTTCAAAGCAGTCTCGTATCTGTTGCAGACGGTTAATAAGAAATACATAATCTCCCGCCCCAGTCAAACCATCATTAAAGCATGACAAACTGAAGATAATAAACAAACCTACCCCAGCGATTGCCCACACAAATTTGTTTTCATGCTGTTCTCGCATACCGACCAAACCTCCTCCAAATAGAGTCAAAGATAAGAACAAAAACTGTCACAATCTGCATAACAAACGTGCAAAGTAACCAAACAGGAACAACGTACTCAAGCCTGAGCACACCCTGGTAGTCTCCAAGCGACACCTGACAATAGTTCGAATAACCACTCGATACATCGAATACCTTACCATCATCACCAATGGCTCTATACCCCTCATAGTACAGTTTCGGCAAGGTAATAACATCTCCACCAGTATTTCCAGAACAATCGACAGACAGACCGTTATACTCATTAGAGAACTGATAAGAAATACCGAGGTCAGAGTGAACACAGGAACCATATTCATGTATAACGTCCAAGCTGTTCACAAAGGAAGAACCTGCGAACTCCGCATTACACAACTGGTTACGAATAGGGTCAACAAGCTCACCGCCTTCTACACCACCACGCCAACTCATCGGATTCGCCATAACGAAATCCAGGATACACACAATGAGAATCCAGCATATCACACTGTCATATTTGATAACTCTCGCGAGGAACGCAATAGCTACCCCGTAAAGAATGATAATATACCTAATAGGAAACTGCACAAACAGAACACCGCCTAACAGGTCATATAGCGATGGCCAAACCATATAAAGGCCAACTGCATAAGCAAGTACAAGTATCAGTCCGAACACAGCAAGACAAACACGATAACGCCTGCTCTGGACTTTGCATCCTAATCCTACATAGTAAACAAACAGCACAAACAGACAGAGCGACATGAAGCCGCAACACATATCTACCCCAAGGCTGTCGTGCAAAGCCGCACGAACAACATACTCTCCAACAGGGGACACACTCAACAAACGCCCAGAGAAGCTCCGCTCCGAAACAGGCCCGAACAAGTCAGCGACAACTCCAAGATTGAGTGCGTCAATATGATACAACATATTGTATATATTATAGGCCATAAGAGCGAGAGAACAGAGGAACAACCTCCCGTAATCATGAACACGTCTACGGTCAAAGTATACCAAAAATAAGCAAAAACAGGCCAACAGGGCTAAAATAGCAGAGTTTAAATTGCTTTGATATACCAAAAAGAAGGACAGCAGAACACCTGAGAAGTGAGTACGGTCTCGGAAGAAGTCGATGCAATATCCAAAGAAAAACCAGCTGAATGCAGAGCCAAGCAGAGCGGCTGGCAACGAACCGCTATATAGATAAATAAACGGCATACCTACAATATAAAACACAGAACACAGAGTGGCATATTCAGAAATACGCTTCAGGAAGAAGCGAAAACCAAAGAAGCTAAGAAGCAAACAAACCAACAGGTAAACCTTGATAAACAACTCTATGTTCTGGGCAAATGGCAGAAACGGAAACAGCGTCAACTGCCCATAAAATATAGGACTGCCATACCCAATACCACCAATATCATTATAATAGAGGAATGGATAATAACCATGTCGAAAACAGTCCGCAATTTGATACAGTCTGTTATACAAAAACTGCACATCGTCAAGCCAAATAGCTGAGTCGTCCAACAAAGTGAACATATAAATAGACAATAAGGCAACTACCCCAAGGAGCCAAACAGATTTACGCTCCTTCTGAACACGCATGGCCACGCCTCCTCCCAGAAAGACAGTCTACCAAAAGTCTTGAAAACAGCCAGAAAATAGAACAAACCTGCAAACCCAACAAGGCATATGCCAATACAGGTGGACTGTATGTCAACCGCAATACGCCTGTATACGAACCAAGAGATACCTGACAATAATTTGAATAGCCGCTCGAGACATGAAACACTTCTCCATCAGAGCCATCGGCTCGATACCAGTTATAGTACAACTTCGGTAAGGTAATAACGTCTCCTCCACGATTTGCAGAACAGTCTACCTCGATAGAACCATACGTCCGTTCAAAGGAATAGACAGCACTGCTGGACGATTGGACTGAGGTGCCATAGGTGTCATATACGTCATAATTTTTAAGGAACTCGTTGGACACATACTCTCCATTTCCAAGTTGCACACCGATAAGACGAACGTCATCCTTCTCACCAGCACGAAACGGATTTACAATAAACACGTCAAATATCGACAGGATAATAACAAAGTAAACAAACCAACTCGGACGAATAACACGGGACAAAATAGCCAAAACAAAGCCAAACAATAGAACATAGTAACGAATAGGGAACTGGAAGAATACATTCGTTGCCTTGTATATGTCAGGCCATATAGCACAACAACCGACAATATAACCAACCAGGGCGCAAACTCCTACGACCACGGAACAGACACGAAAGCGCAAACTTTCGTAACGAATATAGCGTGTCACATAATATACGAAAACTGCAAAAGCACCAAAAGAGAGAAAACCGACACAACCATCTACCCCACGGATTGCCGTCCTGAAAAGGATACCACCGAGTGGATGAATGCTTGTCATGCGGCAGTCTGCCTCCACATCCATAATACTCAACAAGACGGAGGGGTCTACAAGAGCAATAGCGTCAAGGTGAGACAAAATATTGTAAATATCGAAGCCAACAACCAGCAACACACAGACAAGCAGTCTCGCATAAGAACGGATACGATCTACACGGAAATATACCAAAAAGATACCAAAGCAAACTACAGTGGCAAGAACAACAGAATTGAAGTTGCTCTGCCAAATCGCAAAATATGTCAATATAACCAAACCGAAACTGTTCCCATCTCGAAAGAAGTCAATACAATAGGCGAAGAACAACCAGCTAAAACCAACGGCCATAGCATTGGCCGGTATGTTTCCATTGAACAGGCCAAGAAACGCCATACTGAATATATAAAGACAAGAAGTCAAAGTTGCATAAGAAGATACGCGTTTCAGGAAACACCTGAAAGCAAAGAAGTTCAACAGCAAACAACAAAGATAATATACACGCAAAAAAGCAGATATCTGGCCTGCCAACGGAATGAACGGAAACAGAGTCAACTGGCCATAAAAGATAGGACTGCCGTAACCGATACCCCCAACATCTTCGTAATAAAGAAAAGGCCAAAGACCATGAGACAGACAGTCTCGGATTTGAACCAGACGGTTATGCAAAAATATGTTGTCTCCAACATAAACAAGGCCCTCGTTGAAGCAACAAAGGCTAAATACCACAAACAGGCCAATAGCGGCAATACACCAGACGACATTGCTTTCATTTTGCCGTCTCATTAGGAACACCTCCTTTGACACACGGTCGGATAACTACCCCAAAGAAGTTGAGTGACAACGAAACCGAGCTGTGCCGTCAATAAAAGGCTCGGGACACACAAGAGCAGGAGCAAACAACAAAGACAAAATACCAACAAGAAAGGCAGTTTCCCTACCTTTTTGTATACTCTTTATAGTCATGCTTCGCCAAAGCCAAAGCCCTATCACACGACACGTCCTGCGGTGTCAAATATTTCAGCAACAAACTGAAAAGCAGTTTTGTGGAATTTATACCATCGGACTGCATATCTCGCCACGCATACCCCAAAGCTGACGGCTCCAGCTCGTCAAGACAGTTCAGGGTGAAGGTGCGAGAAACTGTGGCCAAAAACAGCACAGCCTGGAAATATTTGTCCATATTTGCAGATGAAACACCCCAGCCTTCCGATGGCCCAGCCTGCGCCTCAATCCAGTTGGTCTGCCACATAGAGAACTCCTGCAAGGCGTCAACTGGGTCACGAACAAGACGCAAGCGAACAAGACAACGGTTAATACCCTCGAGGTCTTTAAGGGTATAAACTCCCTCTGGACACTGGCGACCATCGAACAGCAAGCCATTTATACGCTCGGTCAGACGTGCCACCTTCATACGAAAAGCACTTTCTTTCAAGCCAACAAGAGCAGGAATACGAGCAAACGGAACACCAGCCTGAAACCGACTGGCAATTTCCTTCTCGGTTTCATTTTTTGCCCACTCGAACGAGAAGAAGTAATCTTTAAACTCTCGATAGAAAGTGGTACGAACGTCCTCGCCATTCACAGTAAACCGTTTGAGGTCAGCTGCAAACTCTTCGGCCTCGGCGTCCGGCAACTCTGATCCCATTTTCAACTGAAGTTTGTTCCAGCTGTCAGACAAACGAGTCCAAACTCGGAAAATATTGATGTCTCGAGAAGTGGCACCCATAAAACAACCTCCAAAAGTGTGATGAAATTATGACAAAAAACAGAGCGAAACGACCCACACCACAATTTCAAAAATCGCCGTATCCCGCCCACAGCAAGGGTTTCACCAAAAAACAAGGCACACCAGTCAAAAATTTCACTTTTTTCATATAGGCCGTGATGAAAAAGCGTGAAAATAATTTGACAAACCAAATAACCAAATGTGATGAATCTCAGTCTCACGAACAGGGGACAACTCGAGAAAAGAGAACAACAGCTCGACAAGATAGTCACCGATAAATAACCAGTTTACGAATAAGAAAATTATAGGTAAAGACTATGGCGGTACAGAGCATCTTAGCACATACACGAAGAAAGTCAGTCGACATACCAACGACAGACACAAACAACCACATCAGAACCAGGTTGAAACACAAACCAACAGCGGCGACTACAAAGATAATAAGAGCCTCCTGCACAGGTTTGTCAGCAAAACACTTGTTATGTTTGAAAACGAACACACGACCAAGGAACCAATTCGTCAAAGTAGAAAAGATTACAGCACAAACTGTTGCCAACAAATACTGAATATCAAACACATTCGCAAAGACATGAAACAGCACCCACTCGACAACAGATGAGATACCTCCAACACAAAAATAGGACATGAACTGACGAACAGCAGGAGAAGAAAGCAAAGACTTCAGGTTCATAACAGCACCTCACATATAAAATATTAGTCACAAAGAACAATATATGACAAGAATACAGCAAGAAAACACAACCAAACAGACAAACGAAGCATAGAACTCAGAGCGAATAAATAGGTCAAAGACACAGCAAACTCACGGAACCAAACAAGACACAAAGTCAACAAAACACGACCAAAAACCAACATAAATCGCAAAGACCGGACAAAACACAGACAGAAACCAGCGTAACTCGCACAATACAGGTGGAAACAAGATACAGCAAAGAGTCTCCAGACAAGAACTCACAAAATACACAAAAAGAAACCGAACAACAAAACAACAGACAATTGGACTAAAACAAACCAGAATAACCTCCAGATACCGGCAAAACCTCATAGTTTTCCGCAGCACTGACAGAGAACAGCAGTCTGAATATGTTTTCCACAGTTTCCACAAAGTTTTACACACAAACAGAATAATATCTCACGTCATAGCAATACGCAATCGAAAAAGAAGAACCAACAAAAGAAATATACAAAGTTACACAAAAAACAACCAAACACAGGCTATCGAAACAAGACACAGAACTTCAACAAAAAACAGACAATATAAAACACGCAAGGACAAGAAATCAGCAACACACAACAGCTAACAAAGCGCAAGCCTTCACAGCTGACGCACAAATATAACAGACAAAAACAACAAGTCAAAATTGAACATAGTATCAGGCGAAAGCAAACGCCTCCAACACCAAACGAACGAATATAACAAAAAGGAATAATCTGAAAGACGTGGCAAACCTCAATAACAAACCGAACAATACAGAAATACAATGTCAGACAAAGCACACAATATCGAACAATAGTATCAAACAAACAACACATAACAACACAGGAAACGTCAAAACAAAGAAGCAAAAGGTCATAACAAATAAGTAATAAGTCACAGCAATTTCAGACAAAATAAGAACAAAACAGGATAATGTCAATACAAATAAGAAAAGCGAATAACAAATAAGAATCGTCACAGAATAATAAAGTTCAGATTGATACACACAAGACAGAATCCAAACAATAACACATATATCAGCTACCCCAATAATTCCAAAACAACCAAAACCACATCAGCAACCGTAACGGGCCTGACAAACCATAGTAACAAAAATACGTCAAAAGCAGACAAATCGCAAGATAAACAAAGGCTCAGAGCACAGTAATAGATGACAAACATAACACTCATATCAAATATGAACGACAACAGGCTCCAATACAAAAATACAGTCTTCACAGGCGACATAATCAGTGAACAATGAAGAACACGTTCGGACAAATACAGAGCAACATAATACAAAACAGGGTATATCACAGCATATATCAGATAACGAAACAATAAAAGGCTCGCACACAACAAGTGCAAGCCTCAACAGATTTATAAGAACATTTAAGCACAAACATGAGCAATAAACTCCTCAGACAAGCGTACAAAGTTAGAACAAAACCATCAGAACACAAGATACAAAGTCTCAACACAGCAGAGCAAATAACTTCAATAAATAACAGACAAAAACAAAGAAGAGCTAAGTCAAAACAACCCACAATAACACAGGACAAAGCAGAGAGTCTTCGAACACAGTAACAATATTATGTCTAATATAATATCATGCAAAAGCACAGCTGTTTCGATGGCAAAATATGGAGACATCAGCAACCAACAAATACACAAAGTCGACAAGGAATAATAATGGTCTCACACAATATAACAGTCTCAATAGGCAAACAACAACCAGCTACAAACACAGTGGCTTCATACAGAAATACGAGTGTCCAAAACAATACAAAATATCGACATACATAACACATAAAATCACATAACAGGGTCACCAAATACGAACATATAATAGCATATCGTGTCGACAAATAACAACACACAGCAACAAAGTCAAAGTCATAACAAAGTGCATAATATCATGACGCAGCAAGCAAAAGTCCGAACAAATACACATAAATCACAACGACAAACAGTATCGCAGGACGAACAACGTAGGTCAACAAATATTGCAACAAGTCCGACATAATATCATGGAACAAACAATAAAACCATATAAAACTACCCCCAAATAGCAAAAACAACACACATCACATCAACAGAACCAAAAACAACAGAATATCAGCAAATATGCCAAACAACTCAGCACAGGCCAACAAATACGCAAACAGGCACAAAGCGGCAATACAACGAACAACTCCGCTATCGATAAAAAACGCAAAATAGGACTACAAAACTACCCCAATGATACCGGAGAACACAAGTTATTGACAACACTGAACATTTACATACAATACATCGACCAATAATACAACGAGCTTGATAGGAAGTTATAAACTCAAAATCCGCGAAGCCAAACACAAAACACCAGAGTACGATATTATAAAGGCTTCGACAGACACAGCAAAGTAATCACAAACTCCACAACAAAAATATAAAATATCATAGTGGCTGCACGAAACACACATAATGGTCACGAACTACATAGCAAAGTACGAAATATCATAGTGGCTGCACGAAACGCACAAAATTGGTTACAATCTCATACCTGCTTCTGTAAAATACGCAAAAGTGTCCACCAAATCAACGATATGTAACGAACAGAGCGAAAATACGACAATACGCAAATAGAAATAGTGTGCAATATCACCAAACAGAGTGAAAGCTAAAATACAGCACACAAGAACTAATAGCCACAAAGTTGATAAATACTGGCACAAAATGATAAGTTTGACGGCGACATCACGAAAATAAAATATCACAAAACATACGCAAATGATATAGTTAGGTGACGTCTCCAGAACAACATAGTGTTAAACAAAACAAAAAGGACAAGTCGGCCTACAGGACTTGCCCATTCAAAAATAACATTATAAAATTTCCACATGTCAGCATAGTAATAATATCGGACAATAAAGTAAACATATCTGCAATATAGTCCAAATATCGGAACAAGATACAAATATATGAACCAACAGAACCGCTATAACGTACATAAGGCGGCATATCACCGAAGGGTCACACTCTCATGATTTTGAAAAACAGACAGACAAAGAAACCGCAAACACAGTAAATACCAAACATAACGAAAAACGACAACATATCGAAACGACACACAACAAACCAAAGACATATAACACAGCGTCACCACAAGAGTGCAATAGATTGATACAAAAACAGCGAGTAATGTACAAATAATGTCACATCAACACAATTTCAGAATAGCACATAACATAAAACACAAACTTCACACGGTGACAGGATATCACAAAACAGACATATAGTACATCGAAACAAGTGACAAACACCTTGATAGAAAACAGTACAATATCACAATAACATACGCAAGTCCGGCATTTTATCCAAAAAACAGACACTAAATACAAGTAACTCACATAACGGTTATATAACAAAAAGCGCATTTCACGCACTCATATTATAGTTTTGAAACACGAAAAACTGTCAAATCCTTATAAGCGAGATAACAACTCAATACAAATGAAGCATGGTTCAATAACTACCCCAAAGATGCTCAAAAAACCGAGTACCAAAGAACTCGGCAAGTCTACATAGGGGCTCACATAAACAAAAGAATATCATAAAACCAGGTCAAAACGCATAATACAGTGTCTGTAACTCATAAACAATCTACACAAACACGAAAAAGTGTCTGTAAACCGACGAAAAAGGTATAGAAACACACAATAAGTGCTGGCAATCTGTCCTATATGGTCATAACTACCAAAAACCAGGTTAAAACACAAAACAGGAATCGACAATCTGACATATTGGGCTATAACTGCCAAAAACCAAGTTAAAAAACGCAACAAGAACTGGCAATATGACCTATAATAGCATAACTATCAAAAACCAGGCTAAAACACGCAATACAGCAAGGAAACCTATCGACAAAAAACTGAACGAACAGCTTATGTCATGGCAACACAAAATAATATAGTAAAATAAAATCTCGAGAAAATCCAGAGAAACACGAAAACGAATATAACAAACCTGACAAAGTGGTTTTGTACACTACCCAAAGTGATTTATAAAACACGAACCGAACAGTCAACTTCACAAAATGATTTCATAAACTACCCCAATAACTTGCTGAACACAATAATAAACTCGTAAAAACTCAAAAATAGGACACAGACACGAAATTCACTGTTGCAACCTCACACAAATATAAGCGAACACAGACAATGAACAGCCGCCCAAACTGTACTATAGATTCACACCATCTCCATAACAAAATATCACGCTCCGAAATTTGTCGACAGAACACAAAAATCAAAATATCAAACACGAAAAATCCACAGCACAGATCGGGACATAAAAAAGCCCACCAGCCTAAGCCGGTGGGCTACTCATAAGTGGATTACATCTTGAAGTCGGTCTCGAAGCCGAACGGTGCGATGTCCTTCATGCGATGCTCGATATCGCCCTTGTACACCTCCAAGCCGTACTCCGCCAGAACATCCTGAATGCAGTGGTCTTCTCCGCTGGCGATGATAGGCTCATACTGCTCCAAGCTGTAGGGGAAATTGCCGGGCAGGTCGTCCTTCAGGGTCTCAATCAAATCCTCAGCAGACCAAATATCCATGTTGGCGGTTCCCTTGTCATCGACAAACAGGAACGCAGTGGATGAGGTGAAAATCACAGAAACTGTGCCGTACTTGGTGGACTCGTAGTTCTGGGACGCCATGATGAAGGTGGACTTCTTCCCCTTCCGACTGGCGGTCTGGAGCCAGCCTTCCTTCTGCCATTCCATTTTTACAATATCGTTAATAACTAAGCTCATGAGTGTTTCCTCCTTAATAGCATTTATATTTAACGCATTGGGTAAACGCCCATGCCTTAAATACGAACAAAGTTGAATAGGCCAGCGTGGGCCAATCTGAAATGTTTCGGCAACTCTATGACGAATTTGCCACTCGTAATAGCGTCATACGCTTCACTGACCTCTTTGAAAGCGACCTCATCGCCACCAAGGTCAGGATGGTACTTTTTTGCAAGTCGCCTGTATGCTTTCTTCACCTCATCAGGTGAAGCACCAACGGCTACCCCGAGAACTTCATACGGATTCCTCAAGTAACTACCCCCTTATCTGGCAAAGGCCAACCAAACCGCCGGAACATATCAACTGCCCCAGCATGGAATGACGGAACCCGAATAACAGCATCCCACTCAGGGCCAATATTGCTGCCTTGCTGATTATACGGAGCGTCTATGAGATACTGTAGTCCCTTAAAGCCAGCAGAATACCACTTGCGATGAACATCCATGTAGTCGTCAAACAAGACATTAGCATCATAGATGACAGGCTTTTTATATGGCATTGGCCTACCTTCCATACCGAGCTTCGAGATATATCGACTGTAGATCGCATAAATTTCCGGCTTATCAACAACACCAGTATATGCAACCGGTACACACCGTGTCCTAAGCAGTTCCAAAGCATCATCAGCTCGAGGGCACATCTTCATGCTTGAGTGCAGGTTCGTATCCTGAAACGCTTCAAAAATCAAGCTCCTGTCGAAACCGAGGTCACATTTGAAGTCGTAATCTGTGACACTCGAAGGGTCGAGAACAACTCCACGCTTTTCTTTGAGATACCAAGCCAGAGTTCCCAACATATCGAACACAACACCATGAAAGTCGACACACACCTTCGGATGCCTAATTGTCGAGAACATATCAGCTCGATATGTATCGAGGACTGTGTCACACGCAGAACAACGCCACGGACGGTCTTCGAGAACTACCCCACAAATTGGGCACTTATACAGGTAGCCTTTGCCTTTTACAAATCCAGCTACAGTCGCATTCATAAACAACCTCCAAACAAAACCAGCATCGCTGGGCATAATACGCTCGTTTTGAACACTTTTTATACCCAGTCTGTACAGTTTACTTAAGCCCTATATCATCTGGGTCAACAGGATGCATGGCTTCTTTGAACATGTTTACTACTCCACCAACAAGGTGCGTTCCTGCGTTTATAATACCAGCACCACCAGCCAACAGACCACGTGCTATACACCCACCACAATACATGAAGATATTCTTGTTACCTTTGTTATTCGCATAATTCTTCATGTTGTTTGTTGCCCAACTGGAGAAGTCATTCGTGGTCTTCATGACCTCGATTTTATAGCCATCAGCAAACAAACTGAATCGCTTGTGCTGGGCCAACTTCTTCTTTACGGGAGTAGCCTCCTTAGTGTACAGAGATTCTCGCGTTACGGTGTCACCAGCAAGGATGAGAACATCCAAACTCTTGCACAAATCAAACAAGGTGGATACCCCGATACGCCTGCCACACTTCAAACTACCACCGATATTGACCTCATAGAAGCCTAAGTCATCAACATCGAGAACTCGCAGGTTACGCATATGCTTAAGCATACACCAGTCGAAGAAACTGGCAATGGCACCATCTCTAATATAATCAATGGTATCGATAGGGAAGATGTCAGGATTAACAGTTTTCGGGTCAACAACAGGGAAGAAACACGTGCGGTTAATAATTAAGTGCTGATCTCGCACAATAATTTCAGTTATACGGCCCCAACCACCATAGCTGTCTCGTACTGCATTTGTGAGAAAACTTGACAAGTACTCGAT
>Ga0137306_101010_pt1 | contig 31706 bp, 26 predicted proteins | sample Inofroosms_March_FD_97187 | JGI IMG/M metagenome (GOLD analysis project Ga0137306, IMG submission 97187) | Mouse cecal microbial communities from Vienna, Austria - N-Acetylneuraminic and N-Acetylglucosamine D2O microcosms_March | ecosystem: Host-associated > Mammals > Digestive system > Large...
GACAAATATAATGACTGCCGCTACGGCTGCACACAGAATACCTACGGTAAAACGTACAGTACCGACCTCTCCGTAGACTTCCGACGTATTATCGTGTACCATGAATACCCAATCCCGGTCCTTTAGATACTTGTAGACAACTAACTGATCTACGCCGTTTTCATCCTGATAAGAATAGGTGCCCGCCTGCGTGCTGCCGTCTGATTGAATCTTCTCAAGGATCTTGAGATAACCCTTATCGGTTGTCTCGGTATTCAATAGCTCTTCGTCTTCATGGTACAGGTACATGCCGGTCGTGGCATTCAAGAATACATACTCGCTGTTGGGAAGACCTTCGATGTCCAGATCCAGCAGAGCATCCATCAGCCGGCTGGCGTAGACGCCTGCACCTACATAACCAATACACCTGTCATTGTCAAAGAGCGGGTAATACATGGAGATGATCATGCTTCCGGTTCCCGGAGACTCCATGATCCCCAGGTTGGTGAGCTGCGGCTTGGACAGTATGGTATCGCGGAATACGTCCAGAGAATCACCCTTCCGGGTGGTCATACCGATCGCGCCCTGAGAGGTATGAGTTAGGATATATGTATCAGGAGTGCCGATATAAAGTCCTTCGAACACACCTTTGACTGCTGCAAAATCCTCGGTATATTGCTGCCCTTTCTGCTGCAGGGCAGGGTCGTCAGGATTCATGAGAAGGTTGTGAACTTCGCTGCTCAAGGAAAAGGCCGTAAGATATTCTTCTGCGGAAGCAACATAGTCGTTGATAATGGCGGCCCTGGATTCCACAGCGTCGGTCATCTGGTTCGTGATATTATTTTTTACCATGGAAGCGACGCGGCTGGAGACGACAAACCATAGAAGAAGCATCCCTGCAAAGATGATTGCTGTCGTAATGATACTGATACGTGTAGCAAGCTTGCGATTTACAAGAAATTTCATAAGATTCCCCCTGAATAAATAGATTTTAGAATGAATAATACTCAAATTCCTTCAGGATTCTTGGAGTATAACTATATTTATTGATAATTTTATCACTCATTTTTTTGATTTTCAAGCTTGATTTTTTCATCTGCAAAGCTTATCATAATAAACTGTACCCATAGGATACTTGATGATGGATGGATGCCTGCGGGCGGCTTTGTCCGGCAAGATTTGATATCAGAGAGGAAGGCAGAATGGAGAATAAACAAAGAGAATATCTTTTTGACAATTATAAGGTGCTTTTGATCGTGCTGGTTGTGATCGGTCATTTTATTGAGCCCTGCTATGACCAGAACCCGTTCTTGTATGAGCTGAAATGGGGAATCGTGGCGTTTCATATGCCGGCGTTTATCTTCATATCGGGATATTTCTCGAAGAAGATTCCTTCGGTGAAGAAGCTGATTGGCGGGCTTGTGATCCCGTATTTTGTATATGAAGTGATCTATTACTTATTATATACGTTTGTTCTTGACAAAGAGACGGAGTTGTATTTTACCAGGCCCAAATTCACCTTATGGTATCTGATGGCGTTATGTGTGTGGAGACTGGCGGCGCCCGTTGTCAGGAGGATTCCTTATCATATGCCGATCACTCTGGCGGCAGGGCTGGCAGTCGGATTGGTCGGGATCGGGAATTTCCTCTCGATTCCGCGGATCCTGTTCTTCTTCCCGTTTTTCCTGGCGGGAATGGAGTTTGACAGTGTGTGGCTTGCAAGATTCCGTAATCGGCAGGGGTATATGGGCGCTCTGGGGATCCTGGGGATTCTGGCGGTATCCTTATTTGCCGACGACTATCATCACCGGTTATCGGTTAAGGTGTTCTACGGACGGTATTCCTATGAGGAGCTTGGCTTATCCCCGGCAGAGGGGATATTGGTCCGAGTGGTGTGCTACGCCATCTCGTTTTTGATGATCTATCTGTTCATGCTGGTGCTTCCGTCGAAGAAGAAGTCCTATTCCTATCTGGGGGAGCGGACGATGGCAGTCTATATCTTCCACGGATTGATCTATAGCTGTTTCAAGTACCGGTCGACCATCCTGGGGTCGGTGCGCAGCAACGGGGAGAGCATCTTGCTGATCCTGTTTTGCATAGCGCTGGTGTGGGCGGTATCCCGCAAGCCGTTTGTACGGCTTACGGAGAAGATCGCACATTTGGTATAGTTTCATATTAGTGTGATGCACTTCGGTACCTGCGGTATCCGAGCAGGATTCCTCCGGTCCCGGCTGCCAGAGCGATACACAGGTGCAGTATGAGCTGCCCCCTGGAAAATGAGAATCCGGGATTCTGCGGGAGATACACCGGCATGGATGCCATGAAGTGGGTTACGAGCTTCGTGAGTCTTGGGCCAAGGATCCATGTAGGAGCAAATACCTTGATCCAGAAGACTGGCAGCAGGAATCCGGCGACAGAGATGACCAGCGCAAGGAAGGGGCTTTGGCAGAATGCGGAGACTCCCGCCGTAAGCCCGGTCAGGAGAATCGCCCCCGCAAGCCCAAGGAAGAAGAGGAATACCAGGAATCCTGCGGCTGTTTCCGGGTAATATCCATAAGCGAAGCTTAAGAGAGCGGACGAAGCGTCTAGTCCCTGAGTGCCGTAGACGTCAAGGTAGATTCCCCACAGATAGGCGGTCACTGCCAAGACTAGGACAACAGAGAAGAATAAGGCCGCCAGTATCTTCATCCAGATTCCGCTCTGTCTTCCTCTCCGCGTGGTTCTTAAGATATCCGCGGTTTTCAATTGGTATTCTTCTGAGAAGAGAGGAGTCAGCCCTATGATCAGCAGGATAAATAATACGATAATGGTCATGAGATATATTTCTGCAAGATCACTCCAGCCGTAGATATAGTCGAACCGGATTCCGCCATGGAGAAGCGGTTCGGCATTGTATTCCCAGTCCTGTCCCGTGTAGAAATGGACCTGACTTGGATCATCTCCGTCGGTCTGCATATAATTCGTGAATTCCTTCGATATAAACCAGTTGCAGTAATTCCCAAGCCGTGTCTTATCATCCTTATCATAAGAGAAAAACCCATATTCCTCATAGATCTGCTCAACCTTATCAAGAGTCAGGGTTCCGGCATAGAGCCGGGTCAGTTCCTGATCCTTCTTGATCGCTTCTGCGCCCCGGTAGGTCTTCCCGTCGATCGTCGAGGAGTAGGTGTTCTGCTCCGAATACAGACGGAAGGTGACGAACGCCAGCAGAAGGAGTACCCCCAGCCAGACGAGTTTGCGGGATGCGATCTTATAGAGCTCTTCTTTCCAGATTGTCCACATGTTCTGATACCTCCTCGAAATGATATAAATATACGTCCTCCAGGCCGGGATGTACCGGCACGGCGCCTTCGCGGGGACAGGCGTCCGAGACGATTCGGAGACGGACCTTCTCTCCCTCGTTCTTCAGATTGCTGACAGCGAAGATATCGTTCATACGCAGCGCTTCTTCCTGATCTGCCAGATATTCCCATACCCTGCCTTCTATATCCCTGGTGATTTCCCCAACGGCGCCCTGGCTTTCGATCCTGCCCTGCTTCATGAGAAGGATCTTATCCGCGATAAATTCCACATCGGAGACGATATGAGTGGACAGGATGATGATCCGTCCTTTGGACAGAGAACTGATGATATTGCGGAAGCGGATCCGTTCTTTGGGATCAAGCCCTGATGTAGGTTCATCCAGGATCAGGATCTCCGGATCGTTAAGGAGGGCCTGAGCGATCCCCAGACGTCTTATCATTCCGCCGGAAAATGTCTTGATCTTCGCGCGCTGGTCTGCTTCAAGCCCTGTCAGGCGGAGCATTTCCTGCACCTTATCGCGGGCAAGCTCTCTTGGAATCGCCTTGCATGCCGCCAGATATTCCAGGTATCTTCGGGCGGAGAAGTCAGGATAATAGCCAAAGTCCTGGGGCAGATACCCCAGCATACAGCGATAATCGCCGTCTAATCTGCCGATCTCGGCGCCGTCATAGCGGATCTCTCCGGCGGTGGGCTTAAGTACGCCGCAGATCATGCGGAGCAAAGTGGTCTTCCCTGCACCGTTTGCGCCAAGGAAACCGTAGATTCCTTCTTTTAGACAGAGCGAGACATTGTCTACGGCAATCTTATTCTTGAAATGTTTGGTAATGCGGTCTAATGTCAGTTCAGGCATATATGATCCCCTCTTTCTATTTTCGTAAGTATAGAATATATTTCTGCGATCAGCACAGACAGGCCGGAAAAGGCCAGAATCTTCCATATGATCAGGTTTTCCGGCTCATATGCCGGTGCCCACAGTACCGGGAACAGTGCAAGGATACCGCAGAGCAGTCCAAGGGCGAAGGAGCGGAAGCCGTAGGAGGTGCTTCTTATGTGTACCAGCATGTGCAGGTACAGCGTATCTGACCACAGAAACGGAACCAGCATATAGAGCAAGGTTACTCCGATCCCCATGGTATTGTTATGGCCGGTAATTCCAAGAAACAGCGCCAGTATGATCAGATCGGCGATTCCTGCTTCCAGCATCCGGATACAGATCAGTTGCTTCAGGTTCAGGTAAAGTGTCTGCTCAAGCTCTGCCATATGCCAGGAAAACAGGCGTGCCGCATGATTTAAACAGATATTCCCGGCAAATACAAGGAACACGGAGCAGGCGGTAACTGAATTAAGGCTCCCGGTGTTCTCACGGCGCAGCCAAAGCGCCAGCAGCATGGCGGCTATGAGGACGCCTCCCTGGGTGAGCCATTGATCTAAGGGTCTGAAACGAAGCTGGTTCCATATGTGTTCCGGAAATGCCGGATAATGCCGGATTCGTTTCTTTAAAGCTTCCCGGCGGATGACGGCAAGGCTCTGGACTTTCCTTCGTTCGTCCAATGGAAATCGCCATTCATCGTCCTTTGGTATATGTGATGTCATAATAATCTCTCCTCTCTTTATAGATGTTCTCTGAAATCATCAGGATCCAGAAGTTTGCCGAGCTTCTGGAGTCCTTGTCGGATGCGGGATTTGACAGCATCATAAGAAGCGCCTGTCATCCGTGCGATCTCACGGTTCTTATATCCGTAGAAATGGTGGAGAAGTACGGCTTCACGCTGTGTCTGCGGGAGTGCAAGGAGCGCTTCGGCAAGTAAGACCGCGTTTTCAGAGGTTCTCGTGCGGCTGTCCGCATGCGGCGTTTCTGAACTTATCAGAATACTGTGCCAGGCCGCGGGGTCAATGATATTCTCCTGCGAATGTGTCTTCGCGGCTGCCCGCATATATTCCCGGCATAGGTTCATGGCGATGGTCAGAAGATATCCTTTCAGGTTACGGTACCGATAATGGTCTACATATCTTATGAAGCGCAGGAATGTTTCCTGTGCCAGATCGTAGGCATCTTCCCGGCTGCCGGTCTGATAGCGGCAGAAATAGTATATGTCGTCATAGTATTTTTCGGCGATCTTGTTCAGATATTCTGTTTGTCCGTTTTGGATCCGCCGGATCAGTTCCTTATCTTCCAACACGAGGCTCATCTCCCTTATGTAAAACGTCTTACAATTAATATAACCTTTTTAACGGCAAAAAGGAGTTTATTTTGGCAAAATATTTTAAACGGCATGGGAGAGAACCGCAAATGCGTCGAAAACACGGGTATCTCCGTATTGACAGCGAATTGTACAATTGTTACAATATATATGTGAAAGAATGCTTACTATTTTATATGTATATATGAGGAGAGGACAGAGATGTACCATTGCCATATTCATTTCTATTTAATAGGTCATACATGCGGTACTTTTGATATTGTGAAGGAGATACGTCCTTTTGAGAATTTTACCCATGAGTTTATGGAGAGTGAGAAACCAGAAGAAGGGCTGTCGTCCGGGGCAGACGTAATACTGGCGAATCTACATGGTATGGACAGCGTGAGTATAATGAAGACACTGGTTTCCGGGAAGAGGCCGGATGCCAGTCTTATTGTGCTTGCAGATAAGGAACAGATTCTGTTATTGGAAGAATATATGGAGGAGATCCATGATATATGGACGATGCCGATGACAGACGCCGAGAGCAGATTTCATATTCTCAGGTGGCTTAGGGAGTGTAAGACAGAGAAGGATTACTGGCAGACTAGTCATTTCTTTGAAGCAACGATCAATCATATTCCGAATCTGATCTGGTATAAGGATAAGAACGGGATACATGAGAAGGTCAACGACAGCTTCTGCAAGACGGTCAATAAGACGAAGAAGCAGGTAGAAGGACGCGGGCATGCGTATATCTGGGATGTGGAGTTCGACGATCCGGCCTGTATCGAGTCGGAGCGGGAGGTCATGAGCAAGAAGAAGACGTTCGTCTCTGAGGAGACGGTGATGACCGGTGATGGAACCAAGCTTTTGACGACTTATAAGTCTCCGCTGTATGATCTGGACGGGAGCGTGATGGGTACAGTGGGTGTCGCGATCGACGTGACTCAGGAGCGCGCCTATGAACAGGAGATCGTCAGGAAGAATCATACGCTGGAGACGGTTTTCACCAGTATGGACTGCGGAATCCTCTGCCATTCTCTGGACGGAACACGTATCATCAGGGTTAACAGAGCGGCGCTCAATATCCTGGGATACGAATCGCAGGAGGAGATGCTTGCGGAAGGATTCAACATGGTTGCGGATTCTGTCGTGGCTGAGGATAAGGAGAGGCTCAGGGAGTGTATCACGAGACTTAAGAAAGAAGGGGACAGCGTCAGTGTAGAATACAGTGTCCGGCATAAGGATGGGGAGCTTCTGCATGTGATGGGTAATATTAAGCTCCTTAAGGAGGACGGAGAACTGTTCTATCAGCGGTTCCTTCTGGACTGTACCCGTCAGAAGCAGCAGGAGAAAGAGAAGGAGAAGCATAATAAGGAACTGCTTCAGGCATTGAGCGTGGATTATAACATGGTCTGCTTCTTTGACCTTGACACAGGGAAAGGCAGACATCTGCAGGTCGCAGACGACCATATGCATATGTTTGATTCGATCTTCCATGGTGATCTGGTGTTGGAAGAGTGCATGGAAACTTACATACAGAAGTTCGTGTATGAGGAAGACAGGGAGATGCTTAGATTAGCGGCTTCTGTAGACGGCCTTAAGAACGAATTGTCGGACAAGAAACTCTCTATCGTGAATTACCGGACTTTGTGGAATGATGAGATGAGATATTTCCAGATGAAGGTCGTCCGGACCGGAGCATGGGAGAAGATCCAGGGAGTTGTCATGGGTTTCCGCAGTGTGGATGTGGAGATGCGCGAGGAGATGGAGAAGAAGAGTCTGCTTGAGGATGCCCTCATGCAGGCGAACAGAGCCAGCAAGGCGAAGAGCGTATTCTTGTCCAATATGTCTCATGATATCCGGACTCCGATGAATGCGATCGTTGGATTCACAGCCCTGGCGATCACGCATATCGAGCATAAGGAGAGGGTAGAAGAGTATCTGAAGAAGATCATGACATCGGGGAATCATCTGCTGAGTCTGATCAATGATGTGCTGGATATGAGCCGGATCGAGAGCGGCAAGATGCACCTGGATGAGAAGGAGTGCAGTCTGCCGGAGATCCTGCATGGGCTTAAGAATATTCTGCAGGCGGATGTCCATGCCAAGCAGTTGGAGTTATATATAGATACGGTGGATGTCTTCGATGAGGAGATCTATTGCGATAAGCTGCGGCTGAATCAGGTGTTGCTGAATCTGCTCAGCAATGCGGTAAAATATACAGGAGTAGGAGGCATCATCAGTCTTCGGATCACGGAGAAGCCGGGGGCGCCTGCCGGCAGCGCCAATTATGAATTTAATATCAAGGATACCGGTATCGGTATGAGTCAGGAGTTCGTTGACCATATCTTTGAACCATTTGAAAGGGAGCGGAATTCGACGATCAGCGGAATCCAGGGAACTGGCCTTGGGATGGCGATCACAAAGAATATCGTTGATATGATGAACGGCTCTATTGTGGTGAAGAGCGAGCAGAATGTGGGAACAGAGGTTACGGTCTTATTTACATTCCGTCTGCATTCCGGGGAGAAGATTCCTCAGGATATCCCGCAGCTTAAGGGCTGCAGGGCGTTGGTCGTAGATGATGATTTCAATAGCTGTGACAGCGTTTCCTATATGCTGGGGCAGATCGGAATGCGTGCGGAGTGGACCTTGTCAGGAAAAGAGGCGGTCTTGCGCACCCGTCAGGCGGTCATGCGCGACGATATTTACAGTGTATACATTATTGACTGGCTGCTGCCGGATATGAACGGAATAGAAGTTACACGAAGGATCCGCAAGGAGATGGGAGAAGGTGTTCCGATCATTATTCTGACGGCCTATGACTGGACGGATATTGAGGATGAGGCAAGAGAAGCCGGAGTGACGGCATTCTGCAGCAAGCCGATGTTCTTATCAGAACTTAGGAGCTGTCTGCATTCGATCATCAATGCGGAGGAAGAGGAACGCAAGGGCGGGATTCTGGAGCAGAAATCATTCCGCGCAGGCCGTATCCTTCTGGCAGAGGATAATGAATTGAATCAGGAGATTGCGGAAGCGATTCTTGAGGAGGCGGGATTCACGCTGGAGGTCGCGAAAGACGGTCAGGAGGCGGTTGATATGCTGAAGGACTCTGAACCGGGGTATTACCAACTGGTGCTTATGGATGTGCAGATGCCGGTTATGGACGGGTATGAGGCGACCAGGACGATCCGTAAGCTTGAGGATCCAAAGCTTGCGTCCATACCGATCATAGCGATGACTGCCAATGCCTTTGAGGAGGATCGGCAGGAGGCGTTAAAGAGCGGTATGAACGGGCATATTGCGAAGCCCATTGATATGGAAGCTTTGTTTGATATTCTGGAGAAGGTGCTGACGTAGTGTGCAGAATGGTTGCAGAGGTGATAGAAGGGAAGCTTAAGGTGAGCTCGTCACTGATGGAAGCCCTGTCTCTTGAACGGCAGGGAAAACCAAGGATAGCGGCGGTCGGCGGAGGCGGGAAGACGACGCTGTTGAAACGGCTGGCGAAGGAATACCAGGCATCCGATGCGAAGCCGGCCGTGATCACAACGACACATATGAAGGCAGAGGATTTCCCGGGATTTCTGATCGACCCGTCTGTAGAAGAGATTCTGGAGACCCGGGAGCGTGTAGGGTGTGTATTTGCCGGAGCCAGAGCCGGGGAGGGGAAGATTAAGATTCTTCCTAAGGTTGTTCTTGAGCGTGTTCTTGAGATTCCTGGTCCCGTATTGATAGAGGCGGACGGGGCCAGACGGCTTCCAGTTAAGATCCCGGCAGAGCATGAGCCGGCGCTTCTGCCCCAGATAACCTGTGTCCTGTCGGTATACGGGCTGGATGCGGTGGGAAGACGGATCAGTGAGGTATGTTTCCGGGCGGAGATGGCGGCAGATTTCCTGCAAAAGGATGCGGGGGATATACTTGAGCCGAAGGATATTGCGATGCTTGCTGTGAGTGACCGGGCGGGAAGAAAAGGAATTGCCGGATCTATGGAATATATGGTTGTACTGAATAAGGCAGATACGGACAGAAGGCAGGAGACGGCAGTAGATATCTGGCGGGAGATTAAGAATAGGAAATGCGGGAATACGAAGGTGCTTGTAACTTCAATGCAGGAAGCGCTTCCGGAGGAATATAAGAATGTATAGTTTTGACAAGAAGAACAAGAAGCCCCTGGGTGCACAGATCGAGGATGAATTGATGAAATATATCCTGCAGGAGCCGGTTGAGCCGGGACAGAAGATTCCGAATGAATTCGAGCTTGCAGAGTGGTTCGGCGTGGGGCGCAGCACGATTCGGGAAGCGGTAAAAGGGCTGGTATCCCGGGGGATACTGGAAGTGCGCAGAGGTTCCGGGACCTATGTGATCAGTACGAACACTCTGGATGAGGATCCTCTGGGATTTGGGAAGATGGAGGATAAGTATAAGATGGCGCTGGATCTGTTCGAGGTGCGTCTTATGATCGAACCGGAGATCGCGGCGATTGCCTGCAGGAATGCGGACGAGGACGAACTGGTCACGCTGAAGCGTCTGTGTGACGAGACGGAGCAGCTATATCAGGGCGGGCATAATCATATCAGCAAAGATATTGAATTTCATACCTGCATAGCGCGGTGCAGCAAGAATCAGGTGGTGGAGACACTGGTTCCGGTAATCAATACGGCTGTCTATACATTTGCCAATCTGACGCATCGTTTATTAAAAGAAGAAACGCTGCAGACCCACAGGGCTATCACGGAGGCAATATGTAAGAGGGATTCTGTAGGCGCCAAATGCGCTATGATGATGCATCTGACCTTTAATCGTCAGACGATTATGAGGCTTCTTGAAGAAAGAGATAGGAAATCATGAATGGAAATGGGTATGTGGTAAGATGATACGTCAGATGTATTTGCTTCTTTTCAAATGACTTAAAAAACAGAATAGATATAATGCACAAAATGTAAGCTTTTCATGTGTTGAAAAGTTTCTTTTTTTGTGCAAAAGATAGAATGAAGAATGCATACATCAGATGTATTGCGTGAAGATAAGTAAAATATTATAATGAAACCACAATAACATAAGACGTCAGATGTTGCAATGCTGTATTGCTTTTAGAGAAAGGAGAAGAGAGATTATGGAATTGAGAAGTCAGGAAATACGCAAAATTGCACCGGAATTGGATCCGCTGCGTATCGGAACTGGATGGAGAACTGAGGATCTGTCAAAGCCCCAGGTGATGATCGAGAGCACCTATGGCGACAGTCATCCGGGAAGCGGCCATCTGAATATTCTGGTAGAAGCGGTCCGTGTGGGAATTGAAGAAGCGGGAGGATATGGTGCGCGTTACTATTGTACGGATATCTGTGACGGGGAGAGCCAGGGAACAGACGGGATCAATTACAGCCTGGCAAGCCGCGAGATGATCGCGAATATGATCGAGATCCATGCCAATGCAACGCCTTTTGACGCGGGGGTATACCTGGCAAGCTGTGACAAAGGGATGCCTGGTAATCTGATGGGGCTTTCCAGAGTGGATATCCCTTCCGTGGTAGTGCCGGGAGGGACGATGAACGCAGGACCTGATATGCTTACCCTGGAGCAGTTAGGGATGTACAGCGCCAGATATCAGAGGGGAGAGATCGATGAGAAGACGCTTGAATGGGCAAAATGCAATGCCTGCCCGAGCTGCGGCGCGTGTTCCTTCATCGGTACGGCTTCGACGATGCAGATCATGGCAGAGGCCTTAGGCCTTGCGCTTCCCGGAAGTGCATTGATGCCTGCGACGAGCCCGGATCTTCTGGCTTTTGCCAGGGAGGCGGGGAAGCAGGCGGTGAAGCTTGCATCCATACCGCATATGTGTCCGAGTGATATCGTTACCATGGATAGTTTTGAAAATGCGATCCTTGTGCATGCAGCTGTCTCAGGGAGCACCAATTGCCTTCTGCATATCCCGGCGATTGCCCATGAATTTGACATAGAGATTACCGGGGATACTTTCGACCGTCTGCATCGGAATGCCCGATATCTTCTGGATGTCCGTCCGGCAGGACGCTGGCCGGCAGAATGCTTCTATTATGCGGGCGGAGTACCGGCGATCATGGAGGAGATCCGGGATTATCTGCATCTGGATGTTATGACGGTAACTGGCAAGACACTGGGGGAGAATCTGGATAAACTGAGACGCAGCGGTTTTTATGAGAGATGTCAGAAATGGCTGCAGGAATTTAATCAGCGTTATCAGGTTTCGCTCTCCAGAGAGGATATCATCCGTCCTTATGAGAATGCGATCGGTACAGACGGAAGTATTGCTGTATTAAGAGGTAATCTGGCACCGGAAGGAGCTGTTATCAAGCATACGGCATGTCCGAAGGAGATGTTCAGGGCGGTCTTAAGGGCGAGACCGTTTGACAGTGAGGAGGAATGTCTGGATGCAGTGCTTAAGCATAAGGTCCAGAAAGGCGATGCGGTATTTATCCGCTACGAAGGGCCTAAGGGGAGCGGGATGCCGGAGATGTTCTATACCTCCGAGGCGATCAGCAGTGATAAAGAACTTGGGAAAAGCATCGCGCTGATCACGGACGGTCGTTTCTCAGGAGCTTCCACAGGCCCCGTGATCGGCCATTGCAGCCCGGAAGCAGTGGATGGCGGCCCGATCGCGCTTGTGGAAGAAGGTGATCTGATCGAGATCGATGTAGAAGAGCGGAAGCTGAATATCATCGGGATTGCGGGAGAGCGAAAGACCATGGAAGAAGTGGAAGCGATACTTGATGAGAGACGTAAGAACTGGAAGCCGCGCAAGCCAAAATACAAAAAGGGGGTTCTGCGTCTGTTCAGTGAACATGCGGTAAGCCCGATGAAGGGAGCGTATCTGGAATAGGTTCTCTTTGGGGCTGTTGAATTAGGAGGTAAGGAAGATATGAATACAATTGCGGAACAATTCAGTAAATATGGGGTAGTGCCGGTAGTGGTGCTGGAGGATGCGAAGGATGCGCTCCCGTTAGCGAAAGCTCTTACAGAAGGAGGACTTCCCTGTGCCGAGGTGACCTTCCGGACGGAAGCGGCCGAAGAATCTATACGTCTGATGACCAAGGAGTATCCGGATATGCTCGTTGGGGCAGGTACGGTGCTGACGGTTGAACAGGTGGACCGTGCTGTGGCAGCAGGAGCCAGATTCATCGTGAGTCCGGGCTTTGATCCGGAGATCGTGGATGATTGCCTGGAAAAGGGGATTCCCGTATTCCCTGGATGTATCACTCCTTCCGAGTTGGCGCAGGCGGCAAAGCGCGGTCTGGAAGTAGTCAAGTTCTTTCCGGCAGAGCAGGCGGGCGGCGTTGCCATGATCAAGGCAATGGCGGCTCCGTATACGATGATGAAGTTCATGCCGACAGGCGGAATCAGCGCTAAGAATCTGAAGGATTACCTTAGCTGTGACAAGATTGTCTGCTGCGGCGGAAGCTGGATGGTCAAAGGGGATCTGGTTAAGAACAGAGAATTTGACAAGATCCGCGAGCTTACGAAGGAAGCAGTGGAGTTAGCATCATCTATCCGTAATTAAAGAGTTGAAATAAGAAGGGAGATAACAGGCAATGGAATTGAATTTGAGACCGGCAAAGGAATGCAGGTATGACGCGGTATCGTTGGGGGAAGTGATGCTGAGGCTGGACCCGGGAGAAGGACGGATCCGGACGGCAAGGAGCTTTAGGGCATGGGAAGGCGGCGGAGAGTATAATGTGGTCCGCGGGCTTCGAAGATGCTTCGGGATGAAAACGGGTGTGATCACTGCATTTGCAGAGAATGAAGTAGGGCTTCTGATGGAAGATTTTATCCTGCAGGGCGGTGTAGATGCATCTCTGATCAAATGGATGAAGACCGACGGAATCGGAAGGGTCTGCCGAAACGGACTGAACTTTACAGAGAGGGGATTCGGCATCCGGGGAGCAGTGGGATGCTCAGACCGTGCCAATACGGCGATCTCCAAGGCGGCGCCGGAGGATTTCGATTTTGAGTACATCTTTGGAGAATTGGGGGTACGCTGGCTGCATACGGGCGGTATCTATGCAGCGTTGTCCGAGCAGGCAAGCGAGACGGCGCTTGCGGCGATCAGGACGGCGAAGAAGTACAAAACGGTGATCTCCTATGACCTGAATTACAGGCCGTCTATGTGGAGCGCCATCGGAGGGCAGGAGAAGTCACAGGAAGTGAACAAAGAGATCGCGAAATATGTAGATGTCATGATCGGAAATGAGGAGGACTTCACGGCCTGCCTTGGTTTCGAGATCGAAGGAAATGACGAGAACCTGAAACAACTGAACCTTGACGGATACAAGAAGATGATCAATCATGCGGCTGAGGTGTATCCGAATTTTAAGGTGGTCGCGACGACTCTGCGGGAAGTGAAGACCGCGACGGTCAATGACTGGAGCGCCATCTGCTGGGCGGATGGCCAGATCTATAAGGCGAAGGATTATAAGGGCCTGGAGATCATGGACCGTGTCGGCGGCGGGGATTCCTTCGCGTCCGGCCTGATCTATGGATTGATGACCACAGGCGATGCCCAGACGGCGGTCAATTACGGGGCAGCGCATGGTGCGCTTGCTATGACGACGCCGGGGGATACCACCATGGCGAGCAAGAAGGAAGTAGAAGCCATCATGGGAGGCGCCGGGGCAAGGGTGCAAAGATAAGAATGATGTGTTGATATTGCATTTGCGGATGCTTTCTCTTATAATGAATATACATAAGAGGAAGGAGCAGAGTGATGTGTGATGCGGTAGAACTGACCCGTGAACTGGTACGAATTGAGAGTACGAATCCGGGAGCGGGTGAGAGTGGAATAGAAGCATTCGTCAGGCAATATCTTGCGGATCTGAGTATCGACCTGGCAGTTGATGAGGTACTGCCGGGTCGTAATAATATAGTGGCTACGATTCCGGTAAGCTGCAGGGATGAGCTTTCCGGCAGGCTGTCTGGAGATCGGGGACCGATGCTGGTGCTTGCCTGCCATATGGATACGGTGGTAGCGGGAAAGGATTGGACGAGGGATCCTTTTGGAGGAGAGCTTAAGGACGGCAGGATCTATGGCCGGGGCGCCTGCGATATGAAGGCGGGGCTTGCCTGCGCCTTGAACGTGTTCCGCAAGACGGCAGAAGCGGCGGCCAAAGGAATTCTTCATCTCCGTTATCCCTTGCGTCTTCTGTGTACGATAGATGAGGAAGCGGATATGCGGGGTGTTGAACATGCGATAGAAAGAGGTCTGGTAGGAAGGGATGACTGGGTGCTTGACTTGGAACCCACAGACGGAGAGATCCAGATGGCCCATAAGGGCAGATTTTGGCTTAAGGTGAATGTGCATGGGATCACGGCGCATGCCAGCAAGCCGGAACAGGGGGCAGACGCGGTGGCTGCCGCGGCAGAGATGATCACACGTATCAGAGCGGCATTCGGACAACTTCCGGTGCATGATGAGATGGGTCCTTCAACGGTGACCTTCGGACAGATCGCAGGAGGATATCAGCCTTATGTGGTTCCGGATGAATGTGAGCTCTGGATGGACTTTCGGCTGTCGCCGCCGATCGATGATAAGGAAGTGCTTAGAATCGTAGAAATGGCGGTCGATGAAGCGAAGAAGATGGTTCTGGGAATTAGGGCAGATTATCAGGTGACAGGTAACCGGCCTTATATTGAGAAGAATGAGGATTCCGTATTGCTTGAAGGGCTTAAGAAGTCGGTTAAAAAGGTGACGGAGGAAGAATGTAAGGTGCGTGTATTCCCAGGATATACGGACACGGCCGTGATCGCCGGGAAGCTTGGGAACCGGGAGTGCATGTCTTATGGACCCGGGAGTTTAAGGTATGCCCACAAGCCGGATGAGTTCGTAGAAACTGCAGATATACGGCGCTGTGAGGCAGTGTTGGAGGCGTTGGTGGAGGAGATGAATGATTGAAGGAGGAACGGAAGATGGCATTGATGCATGTAGATTTTTTCTCGGATGTCCTGGGGATGAGTATGAATATGGATGTGATCCTGCCGCAGAAGACCAGCAGGCAGATCGGCATGGAAGGAAGGGCGGAGAACGGGCAGTATAAGACGATGTATTTGTTGCATGGCATGAGTGACGACCAGACGACCTGGCAGCGCAGGACTTCCATCGAGCGTTATGTGAGCCGTCTTGGGATCGCGGTGGTGATGCCAACGACCCATCTGGGCTTCTATACGGATACTACTTACGGGATGAGGTACTGGACATTTATTTCGGAGGAGCTGCCGCGTATCTGCCGTGAATTTTTCCCAAGGATGTCCCAGAAGAGAGAGGATATGCTGGCGGCAGGACTGTCTATGGGCGGTTACGGCGCATGGAAGCTGGGACTTCGGGCGGGTGATACCTTTGGCGCTGCGGCATCACTGTCCGGTGCGTTGGATATTGTGGAAGATTATAAGCGTAATATAACGGAGCAGTCAGACGTATTGCCGCTGTTTCAGGGAATATTCGGGAGTGCTGAAAAGCTTGCGGGTTCGGATAATGATCTTCTTGCCCTGGCGGATAAGCTCGCGGCTTCTGATAAGGAGCGGCCGCGCCTGTATGCGTGGTGCGGCACGGAAGATTTCTTATATCAGGGGAATCTAACAGCCTGGGAACATGTAAGAAAGCTTGGATATGACTTAAGCAGCAGTGAATCCGCAGGAGATCATCAGTGGAAATATTGGGATGAGAAGATCAAGGATGTGTTGTGCTGGTGGCTTGGGATAGATGCGGATCTTGGAGTGGATTAGTTCAGATCTTTGGCATTAAAAGTGAAAGGCACTGTTTTCGCGGTTAATAGACAGCGGCAGCAGTGCCTTTACTTGTCTTTATCTGGGCTGCCCGGTTATGTTTTTAGCTTTGCAAATAAGCTGTGTCATTGTTCCCATGGGGCAGTATACGCACCAGGAGCGAGGTTTGAATAGGACCATGGTAAGGAATCCTAATATAGTGGAGGTAAGCATCACACTGTAGAAACCGAAAGCAAACTGTGCTACACCGTCGGAGAATAGGGTGCCGTGATAAGCCCAATGCCAGGGCAGTTTGAATGTCCACAGCAGTGTTACCACAGTGCCGAGATTCTTAGCTCCGGCGAAGACCAGCCAGGTGTTCCACAGCATGAGAAAGAACATTACAAAGAAGAATATCAAAAATCCATACCGGAAACAGCCTGATCTCATCCAGCCGGGGATGTCTTTTTTTCGTGACAGTCCGAACCTGCCGCCGATCAGGGAAAATAGCTGGCCTCTGCCGCAATATTTGTTGCAGTATGCCTTATTGCCCTTTATGACCGCTATGGCAAGAGGGATAAAAAAGCACAAAAGACCCAGCCATGCACAGAGGATATTAAAAAATCCAAGGATCAAGTAAGTAAGAGAGGCAATCCAAAGATAATCGTACCATTTCTTTTTTCTTTTCATTCTTCTGTCACCTCCAATGAGATAATGCTTGCAGGGCATTCTTTCGCGCATTTCCCGCATCCGATACATAACTCTCTGTCAATGACCGCATGGATGCCGTGGGGAACGGTGATCGCATTTCGCGGACAGACTTTTATGCAGCATCCGCAGGCAACACATTCCCGGATACTGACAGACGCTTTCCTTTTTGCCATGGTAAAACTCCTTTTGTTTTTTCTTTATTATACAGGGAGAAAAAGATTGAGTCTGTGACGAAGTCACTCACAGACAATTCCTGAAAAGGAATAGACTTTATGCCGCAGGCATGATATAATACTTTTTATCAGGACGAGGTTGCATTGCATAAAGGAGTGATCGTATGGCATTGACAAGCGAAGATTTATTGGCAATTTCTCAATTACTTGACACAAAGCTGGACGCAAGATTGAAGCCGATGGAGAACGATATCAGGTTTATTCGGGACGAACAGATACTAATGAGAGATGAACAGAGCAGACTCCGGGATGAGCAAGCACTAATGAGGAAAGAACAAGCGCTAATGAGAGAAGAACAGGCGCTAATGAAAGAAGAACAAGCGAGAATTAACTTAATCATTGAGAATGATATTTTACATGCGATTAATATTCTGGTCGAGAATTATCTGCCGGCGGCAAAGCGATATGAGAATGCTACTGAGAAGATAGAGTCCATGCAGACTGATATTGATATCATGAAGAAAGTTATCGCTGATCATAGTGAGAAGTTAAAGAAGATTTCATAGATGGAATTTTGACAAGAAGAAATGATTTCCCCCTGCTCCGGCAGTAAGCCAGGGCAGGGGGAAATTGGTATATTTGTTTGTCAGCAGCTCTCTAAAATTACTGCTTTGCTTTTTTCACAACAGGTATCCATACTTCATATTGTGCATTTTGCGGATCCGGGTTCAAGTAGACTTCGACATCGGGAGCATTGCCGTATTCGTATCCTGAGGTTGGAAGCCATTCGGTTACAATGCGCTGTTCCAATTCTTGGATCGACTGATTCGTGCCCTGCCCGGGAAAGATTGCCCAGGTAGCCGCCGGTACGGTATATTCTTCCAGGTCTCCCTGTGCCTGTGAAGTAGATACGGCAATATAGTACCTCCACTGTTCTGTATCATTACAAGTGCTGACGCCGAGCACACCCATAGGCGGGGTGTCCATCATGCCGATCAATCTCTGTAAGGTCCCATTCTGAGATATCTCCTGCCACTTTGGCGGTATGATTGCAAAGTTTTTCTCAATCTCCTTATACAGAGGGACCGATACGCCGACGATACGGAATGCCTCTTTTGTTTCAATTCGATAATTCATCTCTTCCGCTCCTTTTATTGTGATTTTGAATGTAATAGGCGGGAAGGATTTTACAGATATACCCTCATTTTTAACGGCTGACGGGGCAACCCCATGAACAGACTGAAAAGCCCTGTTGAATGAAGTGGGGGAACTGTAGCCATATTTACCTGCAACGTCAAGGATCTTCATATCCCTTCCCTGCAGATCCACAGCGGCAAGTGACATTCTCCTTCTGCGGATGTATTCGGACAAGGGGATGCCGGCCATATAGGCAAACATTCTCTGAAAATGATAGGAGGAACAACAGGCGATGCGCCCAAGTTGTTCATAATCAATTTCATCTGTCAAATGCTCTTCAATATAATTGATCGTGTCATTTAATCTGTCTATCCATTCCATGATATCAATCCTCCCGGTAAAGTTCAGTATATAGTATCGTTTTGATTTTTTCCTCTTAATTTATGCACGATAAAGAGAGGTTGTTTTACAGCATAGTATAAAGTATTTTTTGGTGTAATGTCAACTTTACAAAACAGTATAGTTTAGAGTATGATTGTAGAAGAATATAAGATAATCATAGAATTCGGGAGGATAGTGTGAAGAAATTATATCTGATCGGAGGCACTATGGGGGTGGGGAAGACTGCCGTGTGCCAGAAGATGAAACGTAAATTACATAATAGTGTATTTCTCGACGGTGACTGGTGCTGGGATTCCGATCCATTTCAAGTGACAGAAGAGACTAAGGAGATGGTTATGCAGAATATCTGTTTTCTGCTTAATCAGTTTCTTCATTGTTCGGCATATGATCATATTATATTCTGTTGGGTAATGCATGAGCAGAATATCATTGATACTATCCTTGAGAGGATTGATAAGACGGATTGTAATAGAACAGTGGTTTCTTTGACTTGCGATCCGGATACGCTTTGCCGTCGTCTTGAGGGAGATATTTCGAGAGGTGTGAGGGGAAAGGATATTATTAAGCGGAGTATAGAGAGGCTTCCGCTGTATAATGAGTTGAATACCGTTAAAATTCATACGGAGAATAGGAGTTTGGATGATATTGCGGACAGTATCATCAGAATCCGGAGAGAAGAGGTGACATAGTGGCTAAGATATTCAATGTGACAGGACCTTGTATACCTGCAAAGCATTATATGACGGATGTGACAGAGCGTATAGGGCAGATCAGGGAAATGGTCGATGCCGGGTATTATTTTACGATCAACCGTGCAAGGCAGTATGGAAAGACAACGACTTTGGTTATGTTAGATGAGGAGCTTGGAAGGGATTATCTTGTGATAAGGCTTGATTTCCAGTCTCTTGGAAGCGCATCATTCAGAGATGAGAATGTATTTTCATTGGCGTTCTTAAGAATCGTTCTGAGGGAATTGAGATGGCGCGTAAAAGAAGATGCAAAGATAGCGGGGCTTATAGATCAGATGCAGGTGATTTCAAGAGAAAAGAACCGGGATTTTGATTTTATGGAATTATTCGAGTATCTTATGGAGCTCTGCAAAAGCAGTATAAGACCCGTTGTCCTGATTATTGATGAGGTGGACAGCGCGTCGAATAACCAGGTATTTCTTGATTTCCTCGCGCAGCTTCGAAGCTGTTATCTGGAGCGGGAAACAAAGGGAGCACCTGCATTTCAGGCAGTGATCCTGGCTGGGGTATATGACATTAAAAACCTGAGAAGAAAGCTGCGTCCGGAAGAAGAGCATAAAACGAATAGTCCGTGGAATATTGCGGCAGATTTTAATATAGAGATGGGATTGTCAAAAAATGGGATTGAAGGGATGCTTAAAGACTATGAGGCAGATCACCGGATCAGAATGGATATAGATGAGATAGCAGGATTGCTCTATGATTATACCTCCGGATATCCATATCTGGTATCGCGTCTATGCAAGCTGATGGATGAAAAGGCAAGTAATACAAGCGCAGCAGAAGAGGAGAGTGTATGGACGAAGGAGGGATTTCTGGAGGTAGTGCGTATACTGCTTTTGGACAATAATACATTGTTTGAGTCATTGACCAATAAGCTGACAGATTATCCTGAGCTTGGGCAGATGTTGAAGGAGCTTTTATTTTCAGGAAAATCAATCACTTATAATCCGACCAATCCAGTCATTCATCTGGCACTTATGTTTGGATTTGTGAAAAATGATGAAGGGAAAGTGATACCTGCAAACCGGATTTTCGATACGTTTCTGTATAATCATTTTCTTTCTCTCGATGAGATGGGGAAATCTGACATTTATAAAGCATCCCTTCAGGATAAAAATCAGTTTATCTGTGATGGGAAGCTTGATATGCGCAGGGTACTGGAGAAGTTTGTCTGGCATTTTCATGAGTTGTACGGTGGGTGTGAGGAGAGATTCTTAGAAGAAGAAGGTAGGCGGTATTTTCTTCTCTATCTGCGTCCGATCATTAATGGGATGGGAAACTATTATATTGAAGCCCGTACGCGCAGCCTTGGAAGGACAGATATTATAGTGGATTACGGCAATGAGCAATTCGTGATAGAGACCAAAATCTGGCGGGGAAATGAATATCACTCCCGCGGTGAGCGCCAATTAGAAGGATATCTGGATGATTATAATCTTCAGACAGGGTATATGCTTAGTTTTAATTTTAATCGTAGGAAGCAGATCGGTGTCCACGAGATCAGAGTGGGAGATAAGGTACTGATTGAGGCAATTGTGTAAAAAGGTACAGGGCAAAACGCAATTTGGTACAGGGCAAAACGCAAATAGGGACGTAGTAAAATTGAATTTTACTACGTCCCTATTTGAATGTCTGCGACTAAGATATACAGCTTATTAAGCATGGAACATGGTTCCGGTCTTGCCCTGTACAGCGTCCCTTGATTTCTCAAGGAGTGTGATCAGTGCGGTGCGTCCTTTCTTGGAGGAAGCGAAGTCGACTGCGGCCTGTACCTTCGGAAGCATAGAGCCGGGAGCGAAATGTCCTTCGCTGATATACTGGTTCGCTTCTTCTACGGAGATATCGCCAAGCCACTTCTCATCCGGTTTACCGAAGTTTAACGCGACCTTCTCTACCGCGGTGAGGATGATCAGGTAGTCCGCGTCCAGTTCCTTCGCAAGCAGGCAGCTTGCGAAGTCCTTGTCGATCACGGCGCTTGCGCCTTTTAAGTGATTGCCCTGTCTGGTAACCGGGATTCCGCCGCCGCCTCCGGCGATGACCAGGTTTCCTGCATTCACCATGGTGCGGATGGTCTCGATCTCGATGATCTCCACCGGTTTCGGAGAAGCTACCACACGGCGGTAGCCTCTTCCGGAGTCTTCCTTCATAATATAGTGGAAGCTTTCTTCCATCTTCTTCGCCTGCTCGGCGTCCACGAATTTGCCGATCGGTTTGGATGGATTCTGGAAGGCAGGGTCATTCTCATCTACGCGGACCTGGGTGATCATGGTTGCCACCGGTACGTTAGAGATATTGCGGTTCAAAAGCTCCTCGCGTAGCGCGTTCTGAAGATCATATCCGATATAGGCCTGACTCATGGCGACGCATACGGAGAGAGGAGTGTTGGGCTGCGCCGCGTCCTCGTGGGTGAGGGCGATCATGGCGTTGTTCACCATGCCGACCTGGGGTCCGTTCCCATGGGATACCACAACCTCGCAGCCGTCTTCAATCAAGTCTACGATTGCTTTGGCGGTGATCTTGACGGCTGCCATCTGCTCAGGCAGAGTGTTGCCAAGGGCATTGCCGCCAAGGGCGATCACGACTCTTTTTTTCTTTTCCATAATAGATCCTCCTGTCAAATCCTACTTAAATACTCTGGGAGTGCTTTTCTCTTCCAGTCTCTTAAGAACATCGGCCGGGTCAGCGAATTTCGCAAGGAAGATCATAGCGGCGATGATGTATGGCTTGAAGCTGGCTTCCTTGTATAACGGATCTCTGTAGCGGTCGAATACGGAAGCGTCAACCTCGCCTGTCTCACAGCTTACGCCGGTGATGTCGGCCGGCAGACAGTGCATATAGAGTGCCTTGCCGTCCTTCGTCGTAGCCATCAGCTCTTCCGTACAAGCCCAATCCTTGTATTCCGCGTTCTGTGCGAGCAGTTCTTTCTCCAGAGCCTTGATTCCTTCGGTATCTCCGTTGCCGTAGAGTTCTGTACGCTTCTCCATGGCAGCGAACGGCGCCCAGCTCTTAGGATATACGATGTCGGCATCCTTGAATGCCTCTGCCATGTTGTTGGTCTTGGTAAATGTACCGCCGGATTTCTCGGCGTTCTTGGCAGCAACCTCTTCTACCTCCGGGAAGATCTCGTATCCTTCCGGGTGAGCCAGAACAACGTCCATGCCGAAACGTGTCATCAGTCCGATGATTCCCTGAGGAACGGACAGCGGCTTGCCGTAAGAAGGAGAGTAAGCCCATGTCATGGCAAGTTTCTTACCTTTTAAGTTCTCGACACCGCCGAACTCGTGGATGATGTGAAGCATATCGGCCATAGCCTGTGTCGGGTGGTCGATATCGCACTGCAGGTTCACGAGCGTAGGCTTCTGCTCAAGGATTCCGTCCTTGTTGCCCTGCGTTACGGCGTCAACAACCTCGTGCATGTAAGCATTTCCCTTGCCGATATACATATCGTCGCGGATACCGATCACGTCAGCCATGAAGGAGATCATGTTCGCCGTCTCGCGGACGGTCTCACCGTGAGCAACCTGAGACTTGCCTTCGTCAAGGTCCTGAACTTCCAGGCCAAGCAGGTTACAAGCGGAAGCAAAGGAGAAGCGTGTACGGGTAGAATTGTCACGGAATAAGGAGATGCCAAGCCCGCTCTCGAATACTTTGGTGGAAATGTTGTTCTCTCTCATGAAACGAAGCGCGTCAGCGATTGTAAATACCGCCTCGATCTCATCATCCGTCTTCTCCCATGTTAAGAAGAAATCTCCATTGTACATCTCTTTAAAGTTCAACGCATTTAACTTATCAATATAATCCTGTAATGTTTTCATAATCATAATCCTCCGAATTTTAATAATTTATGGTTGTATATATGGATACAGTATCCGGGTATGGCATGATACCCGGATGGGTAAGAAAATATATAGTTAGCTATGAATTATTTGCAATATTCTGTAGGGAGAACAGCATATACAGCCGCACATGTCACAAGGTCCTGCTTCCAGGTCTTCTCGTTTGGCGCGTGAGCCTGAGCCTCTGCGCCGGGTCCGAATCCGATACATGGAATTCCGTTTCTTCCCATGATAGATACACCGTTGGTGGAGAAGGTCCATTTGTCAACCAGCGGGCGGGCCTTTCTCATCTCAAGCGTCTCGGCAGCGCCGATACGGTCGTCGCCGTAGAGATTCTTGTAGGAAGCTTCCAGGGCCTTGGTTACCTTGTGATCCTTTGGGATCGCCCAGGTCGGGAAGTAGCACTCGATCTCATATACACATCCTGTGTAGGACGGACGATCATAGTTGTACATAGATACCGTCACATCATCGCCGTACTTCTGGACACTTGGCAGGGCGCGGATCTCGTCAAGGCAGCTCTCCCAGGTCTCGCCGAATGTCATACGGCGGTCAAGAGAGATCGCGCAGGAATCAGCAACCGCGCAGCGGCTGGGTGAGGTGTAGAAGATCTGGGATACGGTTACGGTACCGCGTCCAAGGAAACGAGCCTCTTCCCAATCCGGGTTGTACTTGGCGTCTAACATCTTCACAAGACCCTTGATCTCGGTTCCGTCTTCTGCGTCATTCTCATTCAGTGCGCGGACATCCTGAAGGATATCTGCCATCTTATAGATCGCGTTGTCTCCGCGCTCCGGAGCAGAACCATGGCAGGATACGCCCTTAACATCCACGCGGATCTCCATACGTCCTCTCTGTCCGCGGTAGATACCGCCGTCGGTCGGCTCTGTGGAGACAACGAATTCCGGGCGGACCTTATCTTCGTTGATGATATACTGCCAGCAGAGTCCGTCGCAGTCTTCTTCCTGAACGGTTCCCACAACCATGATCTTTAAGCCTTCCGGGATCAGACCAAGGTCTTTCATGATCTTAGCGCCGTACACGGAGGATACGATACCGCCGCACTGGTCAGACACGCCGCGTCCGCCGATCTCTGTCTCGTTCTCGTAACCTTCATATGGGTCGAAGTTCCAGTTCTCGATATTGCCGATACCGACAGTATCAATATGTGCATCATATGCGATGATCTTGTCGCCGGTCCCCATGTAGCCGATTACATTTCCCTGCGGGTCGATCTGGACCTCATCGAATCCGACCTTCCTCATCTCGTCAGCGATCGTAGTAATGTGAGCCTTCTCATCACAGCTCTCGCCCGGATTCTTCACGATTGCACGTAAGAAAGCAGTCATATCCTTCTCATACCCCTGTGCAGCTTCTTTTACTTTGTTAAAGTCTAACATGTTTCTTCTCCTTTATTATATTATTATGTATATTGTATCCAAGATAAAATTTCACGAATTGCCTGGAATCACCGTAACAGTTCAGATACCTTCATGGTTACGAATCACCTTCCAGATACCTCTTATAATCCTGCAAATGGTTCCTTATCGGATCCGCATAATCCTTCCCAGGTAATCTCGCGGTAACGGTCCGGATCAGTATCGCCTTCGGAGGATACCAGAAGGACTTCGGAATCTGCGTCTAACTTCAAGGCTTCCTTGATATCCTTGTATTCCGGCTTCGTCATCAGCGCGTGCACCAGCCCCATAGTGACAGAACCAGACTCACCGGAGATGACCTGTGTATCACCTTTGACCGGAGCGCCGTAGATACGCGAGCCGTTCGCGCTTACCCAGTCGGGGCAGGAGACGAATGCGTCGGCGTGGTTCCTTAAGATATCCCAGGATACGGTGTTGGCCTCGCCGCAGGCAAGACCTGCCATGATGGTCAGCATGTCGCCGGTCACATCCACACGGCTTCCGTCGCCCTGCATAGCGGAGCGGTAGAGACAGTCTGCCGCATTAGCTTCCACAACGACCATGACCGGAGGATTCTCCTTGAAGCGGTTCGCGAAGTATCCGACAACCGCGCCGGCCAGTGATCCAACGCCTGCCTGGATAAATATGTGAGTCGGGCGGCATCCGTCTTCGGCTAACTGCTGGTCGGCTTCCATGGCAAGTGTTCCGTAGCCCTGCATGATCCAGGTCGGGATCTCCTCATAGCCTTCCCATGCGGTGTCCTGCACCATGATCCCGTGCTCTGTGTTCTCGGCTTCCTTAGCCGCCATGCGTACACAGTCGTCGTAGTTCAGGTTCTCGATGGTAACGGTCGCATTCTCCTTCGCGATGTTCTCAAGCCTGGTCTGGGTGGTGCCCTTCGGCATTCTTACAACACATTTCTGTCCCAGCTTGTTGGCGGCCCATGCGATTCCGCGTCCGTGGTTTCCGTCGGTAGCGGTGAAGAAGGTCGCCTGACCGAACTCTTCTCTTAACTTCTCGGAAGTAAGTACGTTATAAGGAATCTCACTTACATCCTTGCCGGTCTGCTGTGCGATATATCTCGCGATCGCGTAAGACCCTCCAAGTACCTTGAATGCATTCAGGCCGAAGCGGTATGACTCGTCTTTGACATAGAGACGCTTAAGTCCCAGGTGACCGGCCAGACCGGATAAGCGGGTCAGAGGTGTGACCTCATACTGAGGGAAGCTCTTGTGGAAATTACTTGCCTTCTCCATCTCTTCCAAGGACATATTCTGAACCTGCTTATCATCGCTTTTGGCAATGTTGTTGAGCGTCCATTTGATTGTTCCAGTGCTGCTCATTTTACTAAAAACCTCCTTATAATATGAAATGATTATTTGTTGATGTCTACATAACTGTAGAGTGTGTACTTGGAGATGCCGAAATATTTCGCTACTTTATCTCCTGATTTTGTAATTAGGAACGCGCCTGCATCGTTAAGGAAATTGATCGCCTTGATCTTATCCTCTTTCGTCATGAGCGGTACAGGTACGCCTACCAGGGCAACGGACTGTTCGATCAGCTCGGATAACAGCTTGTTGACGTCATGGGTGATGACGTTAGGCGAGCTCTGCTCTGTGTGTGCATCCGAATCCGCACAGCTTGTGAGGGAGTGGATGCTGCTTTCTATCGCAAGGAGATTCGTGATATCGTAATTGATAGAAAGGATATAGTGCAAGTCTCCATTGTCATCATTGATATAGATGGTGCTGGATTTGAAGATCCGTCCGCTCTCGGTTCTGGTCAGGTAAGCAAGTCTGTCCTTAAGCGGTCCCTTCTGATGCTTGAGAGCGCTTAAGACTGCGCCGGACGGACCATCGCCGATCTGACGGCCGGTGAGGTTCCCGTTCTCGATATGTACGATAGAACTGTTCGCCGGTCCGGCAGTCAGGTCGTGTACGACAATCTCACAGTTCTCTCCGAACTGCGCAGCGAGTCCGGCCGCAATCTGTTTTAACATATCTAATCTGGATATTGCCATATGGATACCTCCGTTTCTTCGTTCTTCAATTTTCATTTTTTTCGGTCTCTCTACGTCCATCATAGCACAAAAAATTAAAAAAGCAATAGAAAAATAAAAAAATTTTTAGATAAGCAAAAATATTTTTGTATTTGAAAATGTACAATCCCAGTAACCACAAGGCTTTGCGGATTTATTCGATAAAAAATTTTTGTGGAACAAAAAAAATATTAAGATATAGATTGCACTTTGAGCAATTTGATGTTATTATAGAGTCAACAGGTACGGAAATTGTTAAAAACTAATGAAAGAATATGGAAGGATGCAGGATTGGTCTCTCTGAAATTACTAATTTAAGCAGATGTTCCGATTTGAGAAAAGGAGGAAATGAAAAAAGAGATGAGCAGAGAATCAATGAGTGGAGCCTCGGGTGAATTATTCAGAATCGACGGAAAGCCGTCAGCCTCACAGGCAATTCCGTTGGCGCTGCAGCATGTAGTAGCGATGATCGTGGGATGTGTGACCCCGGCGATCATTGTGGCAGGGGTGGCGGGATTATCATCGGCAGATTCTATCATATTGATACAGGCGGCGCTGGTTATGTCTGCGCTGACTACCTTTATCCAGTTATTTCCGCTGCGCAAGGGGGCGCTTGCCATCGGTTCCGGACTTCCGATCATTATGGGGATCAGCTTCGCCTATGTGCCGACGATGCAGGCGATTGCCGGAGATTATGATGTGGCGACGATCCTGGGCGCGCAGATTGTGGGCGGTGTGATAGCGATCATCGTTGGGATCTTTATTAAGCAGATCCGTAAGTTTTTCCCGCCGTTGATCACCGGTACGGTCGTATTTGCCATTGGATTGTCACTGTACCCGACCGCGATCAACTATATGGCAGGCGGCGCGGGCAGTGAGAATTACGGTTCCTGGCAGAACTGGGTTGTGGCATTCATCACGCTGATCATTGTAACGGCGCTGAATCATTACGGGAAGGGAATCTGGAAATTATCTTCTATATTAATAGGCATTGTTGTAGGATACGTGATCTCACTGTTTTTCGGAATGGTGGATTTCTCGTCCGTCGCGGCGGCATCCTGCTTCCAGCTTCCAAGGGTGATGCATTTCGGGATCACATTCGAGCCCTCATCCTGTGTGGCGATCGGCGTATTATTTGCCATCAACTCCATCCAGGCAATCGGCGACTTCTCGGCGACGACGACCGGGGGACTGGACCGGATGCCGACGGACGGAGAGCTTAACGGAGGAATTGTTGCTTATGGGATCAGCAATATCTTCTGTGCATTCTTCGGCGGGCTGCCGACTGCTACATACAGCCAGAATGTGGGAATCGTGGGAGCCACGAAGGTGGTGGCGAAGAGAGTGTTCGCGATGGCGGCAGGGATCTTGCTGATCGCGGGGCTGATCCCCAAGTTCTCGTCGGTACTCACGACGATTCCGTCATGTGTGCTTGGCGGAGCCACCGTATCCGTATTTGCATCCATTGCAATGACCGGTGTGAAGCTGATCACGGCGTCGCTGATGAATTACCGTAATACGACCATCGTAGGGCTTGCCATTGCTCTTGGAATGGGGATCACCCAGGCGAATACGGCGCTGGCGGCATTCCCGGCATGGGTGACGACCATATTCGGCAAATCACCGGTGGTACTGGCAACGATCACGGCAATCATCCTGAACCTGGTACTTCCCAAGGATATGGAATATGAGGAAGTGCTGGACCAGGTGAAGTAACGATACATGGTATATTGAGATTTAAGGAGGAGACGATATGTTAATAATAGGAAACGGCAAAGTGATTACAAGAGATGCAGCCCGTCCATTTCTTGCCAATGGAGCGGTGGCAGTCGAGGGAACGAAGATCGCCGCAGTAGGGACCTTAGAAGAGATTCGGGGGAAGTATAAGAACGCGGAATATATTGACGCCAAAGGCGGGATCATCATGCCGGCGTTTATCAACACCCATGAGCATATATACAGCGCTATGGCAAGAGGGCTTAGTATCAAAGGTTATGATCCGAAGGGATTCCTTGATATCCTGGACGGACAGTGGTGGACCATTGACCGGAAGCTGACATTAGAGCAGACGAAATACAGCGCGATGGATACCATGATCTCCTGTATCAGAAATGGTGTGACAACCATCTTCGACCATCATGCAAGCTTCGGTCATATCAAAGACAGCCTGTTTACCATAGCGGATGCGGCGAAGGAATTGGGAGTAAGGTCTTGTCTGTGTTATGAGGTCTCCGACAGGGACGGGTTGGATAAGGCAAGAGAAGCGGTGATGGAGAACGCAGAATTCATCCGGTATGCGCTGAGAGATGATTCGGATATGCTTGCCGGAATGATGGGAATGCACGCGCAGTTCACCATATCTGACGAGACCATGGAGCTTGCGGCGGCGAATAAACCGGATGAGGTAGGATACCATATCCACGTGGCAGAGGGGATCGAGGATCTCCACGACTGCCTGAAGAGATGCGGCAAGCGAATCGTTGACCGGCTGATGGATTTTGGCATTCTGGGAGAGAAGACGCTGCTTGGACACTGTATCTACATTAATTCCCATGAGATGGACCTGATCAAGGATACCGATACCATGGTGGTCCATAATCCGGAGTCCAATATGGGCAATGCCTGCGGCTGTCCGCCGACCATGGAGCTGGTTCACCGCGGAATCCTGGCAGGGCTTGGTACGGACGGATATACCCATGATATGACAGAGTCCTATAAGGTGGCGAACGTGCTCCACAAGCATCATCTGTGCGACGCCAACGCGGCATGGGGCGAGGTGCCAAAGATGCTGTTCGAGAATAATGCGGCGATCGCGAACCGATATTTCAAGACACCGCTTGGAGTCCTGAAGGAAGGAGCGGCAGGTGATGTGATCGTTGTGGATTATGATCCGCCGACTTATCTGGATGAGAATAACATCAACGGACATATCTTATTCGGAATGACCGGACGAGATGTTGTGACGACGGTCGGCAATGGTAAGGTGCTTATGAAGAACAGAGAAGTACAGGTTGCGGATGTAGAAGAGACCATGGCCAAATGCCGTGAGGAGTCTGCGAAGCTGTGGAAGAGCATCAATGGATAAGGAAGGTCAGGTGACCTTGACGGAATAGCAAATTAGATGGAAAATAGATCATACAGGAGGAATGGATATGAGTGATATTATGACATGTATGCCCTTTGAACAGTTGCTGAACTGGATTCGGAGAGAGCATGACGAGAAGAATACGGTATTTGGAGTACATAGACCTTATACGGCGGACGGTAAGAAGGCGCAGACCATCTTCGGACGCAGGCTTGAGACGCCGATCGGACCGGCGGCAGGCCCTAACAGCCAGCTTGCGCAGAATATTGCGGCAGCCTACTATGCAGGGAGCCGGTTCTTCGAATTGAAGACGGTGCAGATCATGGACGGGGCGGAGCTTGCGGCATGTGTGAATAAGCCCTGTATTAAGGCGGATGACGAATGCTATAACTGTGAGTGGTCCACAGAGCTCTATGTGCCGCAGGCGCAGGAGGAGTACATCAAGGCATGGTTCCTGCTTGCGTTCATGGCGAAGGAATACGGACTTGGAAGTATGGACGGCTATCAGTTCAATATCAGTGTGGGCTATGATCTGGCAGGCATCAAGTCCGAGAAGGTGAATACATTTATTGAGAGCATGAAGGATGCGGGCCAGACGGAGACATTTAAGGAATGCAGGGAAGTGCTTCTTGCCCATGTGGGAGAGTATCAGAATGTGACGAAGGAAGATGTTGAGAGCATTACTCCTTATATCTGCAATTCGGCCACGATCTCCACGCTTCACGGATGCCCGCCGCAGGAGATCGAGAGTATTGCCAATTATCTGCTGACAGAGAAGAAGATGAATACATTTATCAAATGTAACCCGACCCTTCTGGGGTATGATTTTGCCCGTGAGACATTAGACAGGATGGGGTATGATTATATTGCATTCGGAAGATTCCATTTCGAAGACGATCTGCAGTATGAGGACGCGGTGCCGATGCTCACAAGGCTGATGAAGCTGTCCGGTGAGATGGGGCTTGAGTTTGGCGTGAAGATCACCAACACCTTCCCGGTAGATGTGAAGGCCAATGAGCTACCAAGCGAGGAGATGTATATGTCCGGCAAGTCCCTGTATCCGCTGTCGATCTCTCTGGCGGCAAAGCTGTCGGAAGAGTTTAGCGGGAAGCTTCGGATTGCATATTCAGGCGGAGCGGATGCATTTAATATAGAAAGAATTGTGGGAAGCGGGGTATGGCCGGTGACGGTTGCCACAACTATACTGAAACCGGGCGGATATCAGAGACTTTCCCAGATGGCGGAAGCACTGGACGCTATGGGAGTCAAGGCGTTCGACGGAATCGATGTGAAGGCGCTCTCTGGACTTGCGAAAGACGCGGTCGCAGATCCGCACCATGTGAAACCTGCGAAGCTTCCGATATCCAGGAAGTCCAACGAGAGAGTTCCGCTTCTTGACTGCTATACGGCGCCGTGCGAGGATGCCTGTCCGATCCATCAGGAGATCACGACCTATGTACAGTTGGCGGGAGAAGGCAAGTATAAGGAAGCGTTAGAGGTGATCCTGAACAAGAATGCGCTGCCGTTCATCACAGGAACCATCTGTGCACACGGATGCCAGAGCCATTGTAACCGTAATTTCTACGAGACTCCGGTGCAGATCCGTGATACCAAGCTTACCTGTGCGAAGAATGCGTATGACGAAGTGATCGGCAGCATAAAGCCTCTTGGAAGCTCCGACAAGAAGGTGGCGGTCGTAGGCGGCGGTCCCGCAGGTATGGCAGCGGCATATTACCTTGCGAGAATGGGAGCAGAGGTCACCATCTTCGAGAAGCGCGGCAGGCTTGGCGGTATCGTGAGCGCTGTGATCCCGGATTTCCGTATCGACGACAGCGTAATCGGCAAGGATGTATCCCTGCTGGAGCGATTAGGTGTGAAGATCCTTACCAATACATGGGCGCCGAATGTAGAAGAGCTTAAGAAGGAATATGACGATGTGATCCTGGCTGTAGGTG
>Ga0137306_101011_pt1 | contig 31678 bp, 24 predicted proteins | sample Inofroosms_March_FD_97187 | JGI IMG/M metagenome (GOLD analysis project Ga0137306, IMG submission 97187) | Mouse cecal microbial communities from Vienna, Austria - N-Acetylneuraminic and N-Acetylglucosamine D2O microcosms_March | ecosystem: Host-associated > Mammals > Digestive system > Large...
CCGATAAAATCTTCTTTGCTCATCAGCACATAAATGGAAATAATAATGCCCACCACCACGTTAAACACCAGTTTTACGGCTATAATCACACCGGAAGTCAGTCCGGCAATGATATTCTTGGTCTGGGGAAGAAATTCTGTCTGCGCCCAGTTTTCAAAAAATTCCGTACCCTTTGTCAGTGCCGTTTCCAGATAACCGGAAATCTCGCTGTCCGAGCTTACATACTCGTTGAGCCAGTCCATAAAACTGTTGACCTGTCTGGGCAGAGTGCCAATCATGCCATTGATGCTCCGGTAAAGTTCCGGAATTACCATCTGCAGCAAAACGCCGATAATCACTGCCACAAACAGCAGCGCTCCTGCCACGCTTAAGCCGCGCACCATTTTGTCCGCTTTCTTCGGATTCTTCATTTTCTCCCGCATATAAGGCAGCAAATGGCGTTCCTCAAAATTCACAATCGGCGTCACCAGATATGCAAGAATCAGTCCGATAATGATGGGCTGCAGAATTACCATCATTTTATCCACAATTTTTGTAAATCCGTGATACCGGTAAATCAGAAAGAAAAATAAGATACTGGCCACAATGACCAGAAAGGAAGTCAGCCCCACAGCCATATAGGGCCTGATATTCCAGTTCGATTTTTCCTTTCTCTGTTTATTCTCCTGTTTGTCCAAAATAAAACTTCCTTTCTTCCCGCAGAGCCTCTCCTTTATTTCATCCGCCCCTGGACAGGCTCTCCGAAGCTGTCCTGCCCGGCGGACCGTTTTTGCAGCAGGCTATCCCTTATAATAATTAATCAGGCAGCCTTTTAAAATAATTGTGCGTTCATCTTCTGTCAGTTCACCCATGCCCAGGGTAAATTCTTTCAATTCTCCGTCTTTCACCACATAGGCCGGAATGTCCGTCTTCCTGTCCTCCACTGCCTGGCGGATATCCGGAATAAAAATATAATCTTCATTTGAGAAAGGCAATTCTCCCTCTGAAATCAGGAAGGGAAGCATACCCCAGTTAATCAGATTGGAGCGGTAGCGTTTCGTTGCATACTCGTTGGCGATATTCGCCCATCCCCCCAGCACCTTCTGGCAGGAGGCAGCCTGCTCCCTGGCGGAACCGTCTCCCGGTTTTACTGCAAAGATAGTGCTTCCAAATCCCAGCAGTCCGGCTTCTACTTTTTCTCCAAAGGCTTTTTCCGGAAATACTTTGTGAATGGCTTCCATGACCGGCCCCAGTTCTTCCACTGCCTCTATGGGGCAGGTACCTGCTTCCAGCGCCTTCTGTGCCTTCTGAATCTCTTTGGCCCGTCCCACATAGGCGGGATCTTTTCTGGACAGGGTGAACTCTGCCAGACCCAGAGGATTGGAGCGGTAGGAGGACGTCTCTCCGGAAGGAATCAGCTCGTCCGTGGTGGTAACCGGGTCATGAATCTCGGAAACCACTTTTAATACCATATTCTGAGGCAGTTCGCTCATGGCCGGCCAGTCTTTGATATTGGGGCCGAATTTGATTTCCTGTGTGGGATCTGCAATCCCTTTGCTGTCGAACACCCGGTTCGCATAAATTCTGCTGTCAAAATGATATTTCGGATTGGTGTAGTATACGTCCATGTCGGTAGCTGCGGTAAGATATCCCTTATTTGCCGCTGTGGCTGCAATGGAACGGGCGTCCATCAGGGCCACGGAAGCAATCTGTCCGCTCTGGAGCTTGCTTCCTTCCCGGTTGGGGAAGTTCCTGGTGGAATGGCGGATGGAGAATCCGTTATTGCCCGGTGTATCTCCGGCGCCGAAACATGGCCCGCAGAAAGCCGTTTTCAGAATGGCGCCTGTTTCCATCAGTGTCTCTGCCGCACCTGTCTTCATCAGTTCCATATAAATGGGCATACTTGCCGGATATATACTCAGCGTAAACTCATCGGAACCAATGCTGGCTCCTTCCATAATATCCGCCGCCGCCGCAATATTTTCAAATCCGCCGCCGGCACAGCCCGCAATGATTCCCTGGTCCACATAGAGTTTCCCGTTCCGGACCTTATCTTTCAGAGTGAAATCCACCGCTCCGTCCAGACTCACCTGGGCTTTCTTCTCGCAGTCGTCCAGAATATCCATGAGATTTGCATTTAATTCCTCAATGGTGTACGTATTACTGGGGTGGAAGGGCATGGCAATCATGGGCTTCACTTTACTCAAATCCACTTCTATCATGCCGTCGTAATAAACCGCCTGGCCGGGATTCAGCTCCTTAAATTCTTCTTTCCGTCCATGAATTTCATAGAATTCCCGGATTGTGTCATCTGTTCTCCAGATAGACGACAGACATGTGGTTTCTGTAGTCATAACGTCGATACCGATGCGGAAATCTGCGCTTAAGGATGATACGCCGGGGCCCACAAATTCCATCACTTTATTATTCACATAACCGTTGGCAAATACTTCTCCGATAATGGCAAGAGCCACATCCTGAGGGCCCACTCCCTTCTGAGGTTTTCCGGTAAGGTAAACTCCCACCACGCCCGGCATATTGATATCATAGGTTTTGTTCAGAAGCTGTTTTACCAGTTCCGGCCCTCCCTCTCCCATGGCCATGGTACCCAGCGCCCCATAACGGGTATGGGAATCGGAGCCCAGAATCATTTTGCCGCCTCCTGCCAGCATTTCTCTGGCATACTGGTGGATAACTGCCTGATGAGGCGGTACATAGACGCCGCCGTATTTTTTGGCGCAGCTCAGTCCGAACATGTGATCGTCTTCGTTGATGGTCCCTCCCACTGCACACAGGGAATTGTGACAGTTGGTCAGTACATAAGGAACCGGAAATTTCTCCAGTCCGGAGGCCCGTGCAGTCTGAATAATACCCACAAAAGTAATATCGTGGGACGTCAGTTTATCAAATTTAATTTTTAATTTCTCCATATTTCCGGAAGTATTGTGGTCTGCCAGAATTCCATATGCAATGGTGCTTCCGGCTGCTTCCTCTCTGGTTACTTCCTTACCGGTTTCTTTCCGGATGGCTGCCGCTGCCTGGGGGCCGTCGTCAATCAGCGTGGTACCGTTGACCAGATAAACCCCTCCGTCGTGTAATTTTATCATATTATTTCCTCCTGAATGATAATAAAGAATCTTTCCTGCTGAATGATGAAAGAAGCCAATGGAAACCTCCATCGGCTTGCTTCTCCTTACTAAAGTATTATACGGGTCTGTTACTGAAATTGCAAGGTAATTTTATTTTGAAAGGCCCTGGCTTGTAACTATTCAGCCTTCGGCTTCATAGTTACTGAATCCGGCCTGTTCCAGTTTGCCTTCGGCAAAGAGGCCGGATTCTTCTCAACCATTACACATTCTCACGGACTTTGCAGCAGGCGCAAAGTCCTGGGCTGAACTGTTCCCTGACTTTCAAAGTATGGATGACCATGGGGCCCGCCAGCCGACAGGCTGTGCATAATGTGGGTTTATCTGCAAAAGAACTCTTTTATCTTCCGGTACAGCAGCTTCATTTCCACCGGTTTGGTCAGATATTCATTCATCCCGATACTGGCCGCATACCTGCTGTCCTCCTGTGAAGCATTGGCTGTCAGGGCCATAATAGGCACGGTACCGGCGTCCTCCCGGTTCAGACCCCGGATTTTTCTGGTGGCCGTCAGTCCGTCCATCACCGGCATACGGATATCCATCAGTATAAGACGGTACCAGCCCGGCCGGGAAGCCCTGAATTTTTCCAGAGCCACCAGACCATTTTCTGCGGCGTCCACCACCAGGTTCCAGCCTTCCAGAATGGTCTGCACAATCTCCAGATTGATATCATTATCCTCCACCACCAGCACCCGCTGGCCCTGAAATCCTTCCGGTTCCACCTCCGTTACTTCTGCTTCTCTCCGGGGAAATTCCTCTGTGATTTTAAAGGGAAGTTCCACCTCAAAAGTGGTTCCCTCCGCAATTTTGCTTTCAAACTCTATGGTACCGCCCATAAGCTGTACCAGATTTCTGGTAATGGAAAGGCCCAGACCGCTGCTCTCAAACACCCGCCCTTCCGTGGCATTTTCCTGCTCAAAGGGCTCAAACAGCACTTTCTGAAATTCCTCGCTCATTCCGATTCCATTGTCTTCCACCTGAATCTTAAGAACTGCCTGTTCTCCACTCTTTTCTGTCTGCCGGGCGGTCAGGGAAATACGTCCTTCCTCTCTGGTAAACTGTATCGCGTTACTCAGAAGATTCAGAAGAATCTGCTTCAAATGCATGGCGTCGCCCAGATAAGCCTCCGCCACATTCTCTTCAATGGAAATATGTAACTCCTGCTTCTTTTCCTGCACCTGCACGGTTATCATGGAAGTGATTTCCTGCATCAGTTCCCGGAATCGGAACTCCTTCTCCACAATGACCAGTTTCCCGCTTTCAATTCTGGACATATCCAGAATATCATTGATCATAGACAGCAGAAATCTGGCTGAAAGGCCTATTTTCTCCAGGCACTCTCCAACCTTTCCGGAATCCTCAGGGCTGGCGGAAGCAATGGCAGACATCCCCATAATGGCGTTGATAGGAGTACGAATGTCATGGGACATTCTGGAAATAAAGTCTGCTTTGACCCGGTTGGCACTTTTGGCTTCCTCCAGTGCTTTCTGCAGTTCCTGCTTCTTCTGCTCATCTTTATTCCGGATTGCATTGATATCACGGGCAAAAATCATAATACGGAAATCATTCTGATTCTCGGATACAAGCTGAATCAGGTTGGAATACCAGTGGCATTCCCCTCCTGTTTTCTCTCTCCGGTACTCAAAATACACCTGTTTTTCTTCTTCCAGCAGATGTTTCTGCAGGGTATACACCGACATGTTTTCAAGGTACTTTTCCCGGCATTCCGGGCAGACCTGTTCTTCCGCAATCTCCTCCACCAGTTCCCGGTAGCTCTTATCCATCAGTACTCTGGCCAGACCTGTATCCTCATACCGGAAATTATAAATTTCCCCGCGTACCAGATCCGCTTCGTAAATGTCGTCATACATGTTACGGATACTGATGGCAAATCGCTTGCTGACTTCCACCTGCTGCAGAACAGCATTCCGAATCTGTTCCTCCATGGCCTTTTGGTCGTCAATATTCCGGCTCAGAGAAATCTGCATAATATCCTCACTGTAAGGATTCTCAATACGGATAACATGGGTATCCGTCCAGTGGTAACTGCCGTCATCTCCCATCTGGAGGTGTTCCATGTATCTGGATCTCCCTCCCTCTCCGTACAGCTTCAGAAGACTGCTTCTGCTGAACTTCTCCACAAATGCCTCCTGGTAATCCGGATGCATGGTGGCTGCGCCGCTTTCTATCAGACTGTCAAAGGTTCCGGAAACAGGCGCGCAATGGCTGTCAAATCCTGCATACTCCACCATAAAATATGTATTTTGGGTAAGATTTACAGAAATTACCATGGTATAAATCTGAGATACTGCAATCTGCATCTGCTGCCTGCCAAGTTCTTTCTCCTGGTCCAGTTCTTCCATCATGTGATTGCTGATAGACACCAGACAGGCAGGAATCTCATCATTCCACATAATCTTTGTGGCAGACATATCCACAAATTTTCCAAAAGGCATGTCATAACTGGTTATGAAACTGCTCTCCCTCTCTCCCATAAGACATCCGGGACAGTTCCGGCAGCCGCAGTTCCATACGTCCTCACAAATATCTCCCAGTTGTATAAACGGCCTGACTTTCCTGAGCCGGTCATTCACGTATAAAATCTCATGGCTGTCCTGCGCCATGACAAAAACAGAAGCACCTGTTATATGATCCAGCACGTTTTCCATCTGGTTTTTCTTTTCCATAAAGTTTCCCATTCCTCGTATCATATGATGCGGAATCTGTGTGTTGGGGTACATCCGCCGCATTTTACTTTGTTACAAAAATATGATACTTACATTATAGAGCCTTTTTGCTGTTACTGCAATAAAAATTTATACTTCATTTTCTGAATCCGGCAGCCTCCGTACTTCCGGCTCCTGCTTAAAACGAATGGTGGCTTTAAACAAATCTCCGTCAAGATAGATTTCAAAGTTCCCTCCCATCAGGCCCGTCAGGCTTTTGGCAATGGAAAGGCCCAGGCCGCTGCCTTCCGTACTTCGGGAAATATCTCCCCGGATAAAACGCTCTGTCAGCTCATCCGCCTGTATGTTCAGGGGATTTTCCGAAATATTTTTGATGGAAAAGGACACTTCCTCCCCGTCTGCTTCCATATCCACATAGACCCGTGTATGTTCCATGGCATATTTTGCCACATTGTTGTAAAGATTTTCCAGAACACGCCAGATTCTTCGTCCATCCGCCATAATTACCACCGGCTCGCTGGGCAGTTTTGTGATTATGGTAAGGTTCCGGGCCTCGAATTTCTCATTGAACTCGCCCCCTGTCTGGTATACCAGCTCCACCAGATTAATCCGCTCCATTTCCAGCCTGATATTTCCGGAGCTGACCTTGGAGGCCTCCACCAGATCTTCGGTCAGCTGTTTCAGACGCTGGGATTTGCTGTCCAGCACCGCAATGTAATTCTGTACCCGCTCATTGGGCAGTTCCTCTCTTTTCAGCAAATCCACATAATTGATAATGGACGTGAGAGGCGTTTTAATATCATGGGAAACATTAGTTATTAAATCTGCCTTTAAGTGTTCGTTCCGCATACTGGCGTCCACTGCATGAAAGAGTCCGTCCCCGACAGCATTGACTGCTTCTGCCAGCCGCCGGTTATCTCCCGTCAGTTCTTCCAGGGCAATTTTGTACTCCAGATCTCCGTCGGAAATGTTCCGGATTCCTTCCAGAACCTTGTTGCGCTGAACGCCTTCCCGGATAATCAGCACGCCTTCCACTGCGCACAGCAGCAGGAAACACAGCGTTCCTCCTGTCAGCAGAGACTGGTCATAAGCATTGGCCAGCATAAGGGAAAAAATCAGAAAACATGCTGCCAGGTGCAGGCCAAACCAGAACAGCATCTTGGCAGAAGATTTTCTGGTTGTAAACAGCATTCCGATGCCTTTTGCAAACCAGTGCAGAATGCTGCTGCTCCAGAGAACGCCCGCCCGGATTCTCCGTATAAAGCTAAGATAAAAAATCAGCAGAAAAGCTGTGTTGAAAAATGTCAGCACCCCGAACATAATCAGCAGCCCGGCCATCTGGTCGCTGCCAAATCTTGCAAACACTTCTCCAATCATCACAATGCAGGCAATCCCTTCCAGAACTGCCAGAATATATAAAACTTCCGTGGGTATACGGTCAAACAGATTCAGATATACTTTTCCGCCTTCTTCCCGCCTGCCCGCCGCCATGCTGAGATAAATCAGCGCAATCAGGCACATAACCAGACTGACAACCATCCCCAGAATGCCGAGATATATCCAGGGATGCAGCCGGTTATATTCTGCTTTTGCATCCAGAAAACTGTCCTGATGGGGAAACGACGTATCCACGCTGATAAACAGTACGCTGCCTTTTCCTCCGTACCTGGGCTCCAGCCTGTTGTAAAATATATCCTCCATTCCTTTTACATTGGTTTTCAGACGGATATCATGTTCCTGATAAAAGAGGTATTTTCCCTTTTTTTCTCCGTATTCTTCCAGCTGCATATTGACAGGTTCTGAAATATTCGTGTAAATGACGTCTTCATTTCCCCGGCTGATCAGGTAGCTTACATTGGTGCCGTCTTCCGTCAGATTATACAGATTCAGGCATTTTTTATACTGGTTGACTTCCTCTCCGATATTGTCAAGGGTATATTCCAGTGCGGCATAGGCGCTGCACATCTGCTCCATGGAGTACCTGCCTTTGAGAAAACTGTCCCATATTCCCGTCCCTTCCAGCGGCAGGTAATCCTCATCCGGAAATTCATAACTGATATTCTTCTGCACGTAGGACATATCCATGCTGTTTAAAAGCAGGGCCAGTTCTTCTCCGTCCAGCTCATACAAATCGCCCGTCATAACTTTTCGGATAATCTTATCCATTTTTTCGGAAGTCTCCGAATCCTCTGCCATCTGTTCGGAGGAGGTCTCCGCCACATCCATTTCTGTGGACATACTCTGCCCCTGAAGTTCCCGCATTACCCTGTTCCGGGAAACACTGTCTGTTCCTGCGGCAGACATCTGATTCATTCCTGAAGAGGGTACGCTGTAAGAACCACCGTAATAATGTTCCACATTCTGAATAATCACATCCTGCAGTTCTCTGGTCATTTCTCCCAGACCGGAAACTGTGATTTCCTCACTCAACACGGAGTTGCCGTTTTTATAAATATTCCGTTTCTGGTAAATTTCCCCGTCCACCGTATAAGAAGAGCTGAATTCAAAATCCGATTTGCTGTATCCTCTTGACCATTCGGATAAATCTCCCAGATGATACCGGATTCTGCTCTGCCCTTTTTCTTTTTTCCCTGCAGTCTGCCCTGCCATCTCCCGGCTGTCATAATAACTTTGGATATCCACTTCTTTTTCGCTGTCATAACTTCCGTCTGTTTCGAATTTTCTCCGCAAATCCGTAAACTCCAGAATTTCTTCTGCTGTCTCCTGAAATTTGGAAGAAAAATAGCCGGAAGACTCAAAGGATTTGTCCTTTACCTCTCCCAGATACAGAATATCTTTCTGATACAGCACAGCCAGAATCAGAATGGACAGTACCAGTATCACCGAGAATACCTGCTCTGCTGCAATCGCTGCAATTTTCAGTCCGGCAGAATATCGAATCTTTGTCACTTCACCACCGCTTTCATTTCTATGACGCTATTTTGATTTCTCTATCTTATACCCCACGCCCCAGACTACTTTCAGATATCTGGGTTCCTTGGGATTTATCTCTATTTTTTCTCTGATATGACGTATATGTACCGCCACCGTATTATCTGCCCCGATAGCGTCCTCGTTCCAGATGCTTTCATAAATCTGGTTGATGGAAAATACTTTTCCCTGATTTTTCACCAGCAGCAGCAGAATATTGTATTCGATGGGGGTAAGTTTTACCGGTTCGTCGTCTACGGTTACTTCCTTCAGGTCATCATTAATTACCAGGCCTCCCACCTGATACACCCGTTTACTGCTTTCCGCCGCATTTCCCAGCTGAGTATAGCGCCGGAGCTGGGATTTCACCCGTGCCACCAGTTCCAGGGGATTAAAGGGCTTGGTCACATAGTCGTCCGCACCGATGTTCAGCCCCAGAATCTTGTCCGCATCTTCGGATTTGGCTGACAGAATGATTATGGGAATGCTGCTGTCCTCCCGGATTTTCAATGTGGCCCGTATGCCGTCCAGTCTGGGCATCATTACATCTATAATCAGAAGATGCACTTCGTGCTCTTTCAGTACCTGCAGGGCCTGCTCTCCGTCATAGGCTTTGAGAATACGGTATCCTTCCTGCTGCAGATATATCTCTATGGCATCTACAATTTCTCTGTCGTCATCACAAACCAGAATACTTTTCATTTCATTCGCCTCGCTTTTTTCATCCATTATACCCGCAGGAACGGAAAATGGCAAGATTCTCCGGCTGAACTCACACTTGCCTGTGATATTTGTTTTATTATATCAGCGGATTGTTAAATTACAGTTGGGAATTTTATTAAGATTTTTTGAAATTGGCCGCCGGCATAAGACTGGCAAAATGCCCGGCCGGCTCGTAAATGAGCGGCCTGAACACTTTGAGGGCCGGGACATTCCCCTGACCGGGAATATGATATTTTTCACCGGAAACGCGCCTCCTGCCTGAAAAGTTTTCAGTTCACAGGATTCAGGATTTTCTTCCAAACAGAAAATGGCGTTCCTTTTTTTCCTGAGGGTGCTGTTCTCCCCCTTCTTTTTCTTCTCTCCATTTAAAGTATTCTGCATCCAGATCCACATGTATTTCCGGCAGCAGGGATTCTCCATCCAAATCCCCGGCCGGAGCAGACTCCGGCGTTCCCCCGGTTTCTTCTGCTGCTGCGGCTTTCAGCTCCTTTAACTCTGCCTCTGCCAGAGCCGCAAGACCTGCGCCTGCCTGGGCCAGAATGTCCTCCACGTCTGTTTCCATGACGCTTTCTGACCGGGCTCCGGAAACAGGCTCGGACATATCCTCCACTTCCGGCTCTTTCGTCCGGTTTCGGGCTGCTCTGCGGCGCAGATTCTCCGCAAATTCTTTTCCGGTCACCCGAATCATGCTGTCAGATTCTTCCTTTTTATGTTCCGATTCCTCTGAACCGAAATCATAAGATTTGCCTGTACGCTCAAAATAAGCCTGATTGATTTTAATTTCAGGCTTCACAGCAGAATAGGATTTGCCTTCGTTGGGAATCCGTTTTTCCTTCTTCCCTTCCACCTGATGGCGGTGTTCCTGCTCTGCCTGTTTATTTACTTCCTGAATCAGCTTCACGTATTTGTCCGTATCGGCAAAGTCCCGGAGCTGTCCTGTGAGCTCTAACTGATTGCGCCGCACGCGTTCCCGATGCGCTTCCATCTCCGCATTCATTTTATGGAAAATATTCCGGACTTCGTGGCTGGCGTCATCCATAATATAGCAGATTCGATTAATGGCGTCATCCGTATACATAATCGAGGCCGCATAAATATCATCCGCATGTCTGCTGGCCTTCTGAACAATTTCTTCACCGCGCTTTTCACAGCGGCGCTCTGCCATTTCATGCTTCTGGGATGTGACCTCATACTGGTCCATAGCCTCATAAACTGCCAGATTCAGTTTCTCCAGCAAATCAAAGACCGCCTTTTTTTCCACAATTATTTTCTCACTGTTTTCTCCGTACGGCGGGCTTTCTGAAAACAGCAGATGTATGCTTTTTAAAATATGTTCTAATTTATCCTGTACACTCATCATTCAATTCCCCTGTTCTGACTGATTAATTTTAACAGAATTCCTTTCCCGTTGCAAGAAAATTTCGGCAGCCTTACTTTTTCCATATCTTCTCTAAATTTTATGCACCGGCCGCCGAAACATACCATTGTGGAGCCGGATATCAGCGTCATCTGCGACAGAAACAAACTTACTGACCGGGGCTGCAGCGGCGCGCCGGACTGGGTAATTGAGATTGTCTCCTCCGGCAATTCCAGCCATGATTATGTGCGGAAACTGAATCTCTATGCAGACGCAGGGGTACAGGAGTACTGGATTGTGAATCCCATGGAAGAAACCGTTCTGATTTATCATCTGGAAGAAAGTAAATTTAAAGTACGTTCCTGTACCTTTCAGGACATGCTGGACGTAAACATTTTTGAAGACCTCCGGATTGACTTTTCATCTCTGGATTTGAAGTGACAGGTCGTTCCGTATCCCGTACAAAAGGAAGCATACGTCAGAATCGGAAATCACGCTGTCCGTTGTGGATATTTTTCAGATAATCCTCAACCTTTTCTCTGACTTTCGGATTGGTAATCACATCCAGTTCCTTTTCAATCAGTTTATCTCCGATTGCTTTTGTCTCTTCCGCAGCATAATCTTCCAGATATTCTTTCAGGGTCATCAGTGCATTGGGATGGCAGCAGTTCACAATCTGTCCGCTTTTTAATAATGTCATAAACCGGTCTCCGGTTCTGCCTTCCCGGTAACATGCGGTGCAGAAACTGGGCACGTAATTCATTTCCATCAGCCATTTTACCACTTCGTCCAGGGTGCGGTTGTCGCTCACATCAAACTGAGCGGAGTTCTCTTCCTCCGGTTCCGGCTCCGCATAGCCGCCCACGCTTGTTCTGGAACCGCCGCTAATCTGGGAAATCCCCAGGTGGAGCACTTTCTCCCGGCAGGCCTGGCTCTCTCTGGTAGACACAATCATGCCGGTATAGGGCACCGCAATCCGGATACAGGCTACAATTTTGGCAAAAGTCTCATCGGTAATTCCATTGTCAAATGCATCCGGGTCGATATCGTCCGCCCGGCGCAGTCTGGGCACGCTGATGGTATGAGGGCCAACCCCTTTATATGCTTCCAGATGTTCCGCGTGCATCAGGATTCCGGCAAAATCATACCGATAGTTATTCAGGCCGAACAGTACGCCCAGGCCCACGTCGTCAATGCCTCCCTCCATGGCCCGGTCCATGGCTTCCGTATGATAGGCGTAGTCATGTTTCGGCCCGGTGGGGTGGAGTTTTTCATAGGATTCTTTGTGGTAAGTCTCCTGGAACAGAATATAGGTGCCGATACCGGCTTCCTTTAACTTCCGGTAATTTTCCACTGTGGTGGCGGCTATGTTCACATTGACGCGCCGGATGGCGCCGTTTTTATGTTTAATCCCGTAAATGGTATGGATACATTCCAGAATATACTCGATGGGATTGTGCACCGGGTCTTCGCCGGCTTCCAGCGCCAGCCTCTTATGGCCCATGTCCTGCAGCGCGGTAACCTCTTTTATAATTTCTTCCTGAGTCAGTTTCTTCCGGGCAATGTGTTTGTTTTTTGCGTGATAGGGACAGTATTCGCATCCGTTGACACAGTAATTGGACAGATAAAGAGGCGCGAACATTACGATACGGTTTCCGTAAAAATCCTTTTTAATCTGTTCTGCAAGGGCGAATATTTCCTGGTTTTTATCCTCCAGTTCACAGTCCAGAAGCACCATGGCCTCTTTATGGGAAAGGCCTTTGCGCTCCCTGCCCTTTGTGAGTATTTTGTCAATCAGTTCCCGGTCCTCTTTATGTTTTTCTCCGTATGTCAGAGAATCCAGAATTTCCTCATGACTGATAAATTCTTCTGCTTTCGGCGACATGATATGATACATATGTTTCCTCCCTGTTTTTTTATAAATTTTCGGGAAAATCTCCCCGTTCTGTTACAAGTTCATACCCAATCTTTTCCATCCTCCGCCCCAGACATTCTCTGCATTCGGCGGCTTCCTCGCCGGTACAGATTTTGTTGTCATACAGCTCGTATTTTTTCCGCACGGAGACCGGCGACAGATTGGGCATTACCACATTGGCCCCGGCCTGAATCCCTTTTTCCCGGCCCTGGGGGTCTATGGTTCCCAGGGATGTGGTGGCTGGCAGCAGCAGTTTGGGCAGCATAACCCGCAAAAGCCCGGTCAGAAACAGCGTCAGTTCCACTGTTCCCCCCGGCTCCCCGGCAAAGGGCGTTTCGTGATGGGGGACAAAAGGACCGATTCCCACCATATGGGGTTCCAGCTCCCGGATAAACAGCATATCTTCCGCAAGCTGTTCCGGCGTCTGGCCGGGGCTTCCCACCATAAATCCGGTTCCGGTCTGATAGCCGATTTCTTTCAGTTGAAACAGGCATTTCTTCCGGTGTTCCAGAGACAATTCCGGCGGATGGAGTTTCCGGTAATGGGTATCTTCCGCTGTTTCATGACGGAGAAGATACCGGTCGGCTCCCGCCTGAAACAGCCCCAGATAACTTTCATAAGAACGCTCCCCCAGAGACAGGGTTACGGCGCAGTCCGGCCAGTTCTGTTTCATGGTACGGATAATATCCTCAAGCATTTCCTGGGAGAACCATCCATCCTCTCCTCCCTGGAGCACAAAGGTACGGAATCCCAGCTCATAGCCCTGACGACAGCATTCCAGAATCTGGTCTTTTGTCAGCCGGTATCTCTGAGCATTGCTGTTGCTTCTGCGAATGCCGCAGTAGTAACAGTCGTTTTTACAGTAATTGGTAAACTCAATCAGCCCTCTGGTGTAAACTTTATTGCCATAATATTTCTGCTGCCATTTCCTGGATTTTGCAAAAAGGTATTCTGCTGCTTCGGGGCTGCGGTTTGCAATCAGCCAAATCCATTCTTCTTTTGTGAGATGTGATGTTGCTTCCAGTTTGTCAATCAGTTGTCCGGCCTGTTTCATGGTCCCTCCCTGAAAATATTTCCTGATAAGTAAAAAGCGGACAGGTCCGCTTCAACTCCCTGAATCCCTCATTCTTGAGGGACCTGGGCGCTTTGCCGCGCCATTTGCGGTGCGTCAGAGCATACGCAGTATGCTGAACGTATCGCGTTTAAGCACAATTACGAAGTAATATTTTCCTCCTGTGCGAGTACCATCGCTTCGCTGGGTTGCCAGGTGCCAGTGGCACCTGATCGGCAACGACCGAAACGGAGTGTAGAAGACCCTGCGCATATTATTTTTTATCTTACAGGAAGACACTTTCACGCTTTAGCGTGACAAGGTCTTTCCTGTAAGATGAAAAAAGTGTCCCATCTGAGCAAATCTGCAGAACATTAAAATTGATTATCCTGTGATTTTCCCCGATGGGACAGCACTGCCTTCCCGGCCCGGCTTTCGCCTGGCCAAAAAGAATCCTGTGATATGGAAATTCTGTAATATCTTCCTTTTGCTTTGCTGTACCGTCCCCTTCAGGCGCTCCTTGTGGTCTGGTCTGCTTTTATCTTCTTTTATTGCAGGAAAATGATTCCTTTTACTTTACAGGGGTTTCCGGTCAGAATTTCTTTCCGGTCACCTGTTTTTCCTATGGTAGCATGGTTTTGTGAAATTTTCAACAGGATAAATATAAATAATTTTCGTTTTTCACTGCAGCCCGTTCCGCTTCCTTCTCCGTTTTTTCACACTTCTGACTATCAGAATAATCAGCAGAATCAGTAAAATGAAAACCCCTGCTCCAATACAGAAAACTGCAACTGCAATTTTATTGGGATTGCTTATAACGGCCCCGATGCTGCTGTCATCTCTGATTATCTTACGGTTCTGAGTAGTACTGTAATATTCCGGTATTTCAGAATCTCCGCCCTTTTTTTCAAAGGAGCTCAGATATTCGGCCACACAGGCCCAGGCCTTCAGTTCCTGTCCGTCAATATACACAATATATTCTTCCATCTTATCCATGGGAATCTCATTGCCCTGAGCGTCCTTTGGCACAATAGAAAGAATTCCGTGGGACTGGTCTGTCACTGCTCCCAGCATCTGTCCGCTGTAAAGATCCGCTACCATCCGGTACAGTTTATCATCCTCCAGTTCCTGCACCTTTCCAGACATGTCCTGCAGCTCTGTTTCCGTCACTCTGTTCATCATCATCCGGCTGGGATTGATGGTATAGGTAAGACCGCTGCTGTACAGCTGGGCTGTGGACATAATGGGGGAAATGGAAGCGTCCACTTCCGCCATGGTTTTCAGTTCCTCTCCTGTCAGATATGCGCTGATCAGAGGGTAACCCGGTACCCCGTCCGGCCCGATTCCCAGCGAAAGCACCTGAAATGCATCTGACACCGTGATATCTTTATCTTTGTAAAACGTATCGCGGATACAGCCGCTGGGAACCACTGCAATCTCTGCCGGATTTTCATCGCCTGTATCATGGCTGTTGACCACATACAGGTAAGCGTCTGTCAGAAGATTTCCCAGGGTTTCTTCCTGCAGCTTTTCACCCAGACCATTCATTTTTGTAAATTCCCAGGGATTGTGCACCAGTATCTGATCTCTGGTAAATCCAAACCTGGACAGATATTCAGAATCAATGGTAAGGCCCAGTTCCTCCACTTTCTTTCCCGCGTCCGCATGTTCCTTATAAGTTTCATCCATCAGGGTAAGCTGGTAGTCTTTAAGGCTCCAGCGGCCGTCTTCTGTCTGAACCATGCGCAGAGAACCCACGCGGGCGCCGTATTCTCCGGTGGATACAATGGCCGTATCCCCATGGATGATGGGCTCCTTAAGAATACTGTGGGTATGGCCGCTGATAATCAAATCCAGTTCCGGTACGCCTTTTGCCAGAAGTTCATCCTCTGATTTCTTCTCGTCCTCCCAGGTACCGCTGTGAGAAACGCATACAATCATATCCACATCTTCCTGGCTCTGAATCTCCTCCACCGTTTCCTTTACCGCTTCCACCGGATCACGGAATGTCAGTGCGCAGGTAGGCGCGCAGGCCAGAGCGTCCTTGCCGAATACGCCTGTTATGGCGATTTTGACGCCGCCTTTTTCTACTACAATATATGATTTGATTCCATAATCTTCAAAGGCTTCCTGCAACACGGCACCGTCTTCCGCCTGTTCTCCGGCCAGTGTGGCTTCCCAGTCAACGTTGCAGACCACCAGAGGCGGTACCCTGTCACCGCTTGCTTTTGCCTGACGGAGCATATCTGCAAGACCCTGGCTGCGGTAGTCAAACTCATGATTTCCCAGGGTGGTGGCGTCAGCCCCCAGATACCCCAGCATCCGCAGTTCCGCTGCCTGTGTGGTATACACGGTCTGATACAGGGTTCCCATGGAAAAATCCCCGCCATCCAGATACAGCAGATTTTCTTTTTCCTGCCGCTGTTCTTCCAGATAACTCATGATTCTGGCGGCACCTCCCACATCCTGTCCTTCTCCGTCTTCCTCCAGATAAAAGGGTTCCAGATGGGAATGGAGATCATGGGTAAACACCACATTGATTTCTTTTGGTTCTTCTGCCAATACACTCACTCCTGACGCTGCAATCCCAATCAGGGACAGCAGCAGTATATGCCTTATTTTTCTAATTATCCTCATAAACCTGTTTCTCCGCAATCCTTGAATTTGCAACAGTTCAGCCATAGCCTGCGTTTGCGAATGGCGCGGGCTTTACTGTTACTTAAATTTCTATCAGCTCATATTCCCGGCTGCCGATACCGATTTTTTCTCCGTGTTCCACACAGGATTTCCAGTTGGTATCCGGATGTGTGATATGGAAATGATCGTGGTTCTCATCATGGTCATGTTCTCTGTTCTCATGGAGAATGCTGCCGGCAATCACAGGCTGCCGGTTGCAGGCATCCGCACAGGCCACATCCAGCGCCACCGGGTCAAAGGAAGCAAACATCCCCACATCGGGAATAATGGGAATATCATTCTCCGCATGGCAGTCGCAGTTGGGGGATACGTCGCACACAATGGAAATATGGAAATGGGGACGTCCCTGGAGTACCGCTTTGCTGTATTCCGCCATTTTGCAGTTCAGCACGTCGTTGGATTTTCCAAAGCTGGGCTCAATGGCGTCTTTGGGGCAGACGCCGATACACCGACCGCAGCCCGCACATTTCTCGTGGTCGATACAGGCCTTTTTATCTGTAACGGTAACTCCCTGATGGGCGCAGACTCTGGTACACATGCCGCAGCCCACACAGTTTTCCTGATTTACATATGGCTTGCCCTCGCTGTGCATTTCCATTTTTCCCGCTCTGGAGCCGCAGCCCATACCGATATTTTTCAGGGCTCCGCCAAAGCCTGTCATTTCATGGCCTTTGAAATGATTCAGGGAAATAAAAACGTCGGCGTCCATGACCGCCCGCCCGATTTTAGCCTCTTTTATGTATTCTCCGTCTACAGGTACCAGAACTTCGTCCGTTCCTTTCAGACCGTCTCCGATAATCACATGGCAGCCTGTGGAAAAGGGGGTAAATCCGTTCTCATATGCAGTGTCCAGATGATCCAGTGCATTTTTCCGGCTTCCCACATACAGGGTATTGCAGTCTGTCAGAAATACTTTTCCGCCCAGCTCCTTTACCACGTCCGCTACGGCTCTGGCATAATTGGGACGCAGGAAAGCCAGGTTGCCCAGTTCTCCGAAATGTATCTTAATGGCTGCATATTTATCGGTAAAATCAATGTCTTTGATACCCGCTGTCAGAATCAGACGTTTTAATTTGTCCGGAATGTTTTCTGTAAATGAGGTTTTAAAGGTTGTAAAATATACTTTTGATTTTTCCATATGAAATTCTCCTTCTCTCATAATAATATTCGCTGACTGCTCCGATACCCGGCGTTTCCACGGGGTATATCCTATTCTACATCACTTGCAGTTTTTTTTCAATTTCTTCATAATTTCTTTCGAATTCTTTATGTTTCTTTTAGAAATTGTCCACAATTTGCACACATTTATATTCTATACTCAGTATATCAAATGAAGTTGATAGCTCAGACAGGCGCGCACCGTTATCAGCTTCGACAAACAACAATATAACTTCCATATACAGAAAGTTATCTTACATATATCGGTGCCACCGCCCAAGATGTGGCACCCCATGAAACATTTCATAAATTTACTCCCCCAAAAAGCGTTGCCTTTTGGCAACGCTTTCCTTCCGTCCATTTTCAGGAAACCGTTCATCTGCAGAAATCAGTCATGTTCCTGATATGTGATATTCCCGTCAATCAGCACATATTTTATATTTGTATCCGATACCATGGGATTGCCGTCTGCAATTACAATATCTCCGTCCTTACCGGCTTCCAGGGAACCTGTCCTGTCATCCACGCCGATATGTTTTGCCGCATTGATTGTGATTGCCTGCAAAGCGTCAAATTCATCCATTCCGGATTTCACCGCAAGGCCTGCGCAAAGGGCCAGATACTGCTGGGGAATCACCGGGGAATCGGTGATAATGGACACCTGACAGCCCGCTCTGGCCAGATCCCCCGGCGTCTCGAAACTCTTATTTTTCAGTTCAAATTTGCTGGCATGGGTCAGTGTGGGACCTACTGCCACGGGATATCCTTCTTTTGCCAGGTCTTCCGCAATCAGAGAACCGTCCGTGCAATGGTCAATGGTAAGGCCCACCTGAAATTCTTTTGCAATACGGATAGCGGTATAAATATCATTTGCCTGGTGGGCATGGGCTTTCAGAGGCAGTTCCCCTTTCAGAACAGGAATCAGCGCTTCCAGTTTGGCGTCCCAGGCAGGCTGTTTCAGTACATCATCTCCCGCCGCCTCTTTTCGTTTCATATATTCTCCGGTTTTTTCCAGCATAATCCGCAATATGGAAGCAGTGGTCATCCGCGAATAAATATCCTTGTCCTTATAACAGCGTTTGGGATTCTCCCCGAATGCGCATTTCATGGCTGCTTTTTCTTTTATTACCATATCGTCAATTCGTTTTCCTGTGGTTTTGTATACCGTAAAGGTTCCTCCCAGCACGTTGGAACTTCCCGGCCCTGAAGCCACGCAGGTTACGCCGCCTTCCATTGCAAGGCGGATACTTTCATCCTGGGGATTCAGCCCGTCCACTGCTGAGAGCTGAGGAGTAACGGAATCTGTCATTTCATTATAATCCGCACCTTCAAATCCAATGGCATAGCCGTCCAGCCCCAGATGGCAGTGGGCTTCCACAAAACCAGGATATACCTCAAGGCCTGACGCATCCAGCACCTGGATATCCTGAAATTCTTCTTTTTCCAGTGCGGGCTCAATTCTGGTAATTTTCCCCTTTTCCACCAGAATATCCGCCACATATGGTTCTCTGTGAATCCCATCGTGAACAGTTCCCTGTTTTATTAATATGGTATGTTTCATGTTGCATTCCTCCTGAAGGGTTTTTACATATTATTGTATCACAATTACCATGCAGTACACGTCTTTTGCACTCAGGTTTCTTCCGTACATATTATACCACAATTGTCACCCAATACGCATTTTTTTGTACTCAGGTTAAATCCCTTATTATTGATACAGACCCATCAGCTTTTCTGCCTGTATGTCCAGAGTTTCCCCATAATCCGGCACACACGCAAGAACCGGGACTTTTCCGCGGCGTTCTATGACTCTGCGGTTGTCCTGCTCCATTGCATTCTCCGGGTGGAAATGGTTCAAAATCACACCTTTTGCCTCAATCTTTCTCATTTTCAGGTATTCCAGAGTCAGTATGGTATGATTAATGGTGCCCAGACCTGCGTCTGCAACTACCAGACAGGGAAGCCGAAGTTCCCTGATAATATCCTCCAGCCACAGTTCATTTCCTGCCTCCTGACGCAACGGACACAGAATCCCTCCGCTGCCCTCCATGGTAATGTAGTCGTATTCCCGGCACAATGCTTCATACCTCCGGCATACCACGGAACGTTCCACCGGATTTCCTTCCTGAACAGCTGCCAGGTGCGGAGAAACCGCCTGCTCGTAAATATAGGGAACCATGGATTCCAGTGGCTGGGCAATCCCGGAAACAGTTTTTACCCAGTCTGCATCTCCGGGTATAAGCCTTCCCTGGCTGTCTCGCTCATTTCCGCTGACCGCTGCTTTATAATATGCCCCTTTCACACCTGCTTCCTGCAAAATTTTTACCAGCAGGGCAGTGATGTAAGTTTTTCCCACATCCGTACCTGTTCCGGTTATAAAGATTCCCCTGCTCATACCTTTGCCACCTGATAGCCCAGTTCTTTCAGCATTTCCATATCCTTTTGGATGGTGATTCCCGCTGTGGTCAGCATGTCACCCGTAATAGCCGCATTTGCGCCGGACCGGAAACATTTCCTTCCCTGATCCGCCATCAGTCCTCTGCCTCCCGCCAGGCGGATAAATGATTCCGGCAGAATAAAACGGAACACCGCCACAATCCGGCACATATCATCTTCCGTAAGCCGGGGATTTTTTTCATACGGAGTGCCCGGAATGGGATTCAGCATATTGACTGGAATGGAATTTACCCCCAGATTCCGCAGGGCCAGTGCCAGGTCAATGCGGTCTTCCATGGTTTCTCCCAGCCCCATAATACCGCCGCTGCAGACACTCAGTCCGGCCGCTCCTGCAGCTTCCAGCGCCTGAATCTTATCCTGCCAGGTGTGGGTGGTACAGACTTCCGGAAAATATTTTTCGGAAGCCTCCAGATTATTATGTACCCGTTCTGCTCCGGCTGCTTTAATTTTTCGGAAATCTGCTTCTTCCAGCAGTCCGAAAGACACGCAGACTGAAATGTCCGCTGATTTTTTTATCTGCCGGATACTCTCGCAAATCTGTTCCACTTCTTCACTGCTCAGTTTTTTTCCGGATGTAACAATGGAATATCTGGGTACGCCTCGCCGGCTGTTGTACTCTGCCTGTTTTACCAGTTCCTCCGTGCCAAGCAGAGGATAGCTCTCCGCATGGGTCTGGTAAAAAGAAGACTGTGCGCAATATTTGCAGTTTTCAGAACATTTTCCACTCTTTCCATTGATAATTGTACATAAATCGAAATCGTTTCCGCAAAAAGCCCGGCGGATTTCATCGGCTCCTTCGCACAATTCTTCCAGGGGCTGCTCTGCCAGAAACAGGGCTTCCTTTTTATAAATCTGATATCCCTTCAAAACTTTTTCTTTCAGAATTCCAAGTCTGTTCTCCATAATTCTCCTCCGCTTTACTGTCAGAAATCTCTGTTCCGGATTTTACTCTGCCAGAGTACCCAGAATACTCCGGGAAGCCGGTACAAGACGGACAGCCAGTCCTGCTGCCAGAAAACAGAGCACCATATCTCCCGGCATGTCCAGAGGGAAACAGTCCGCCAGCACCATGGCAAAAGCTGTTTTCTCCCCCACATAGTAATTCAGCATCATATATTTGTATACCAGTCCGATTGCATATGTAACCACGAAACCTCCAAAGGCTGCAATTAAATACTTTCCATATCCCCGAATTCCGGATTTTTCCACAATCAGCCCCACCAGAAAAGCCGCCAGGATAAATCCCATCAGATAGCCGAAACTGGGCCGGAAAATATAGGCGATTCCGCCTCCTGCTGCAAAAATCGGCAGACCGCACAGCCCCAGCAGTACATATACGCCTACGCTGACTGCCCCCATTTTATACCCCAGTATCATTCCCGCCAGCAATACAAATAAAAACTGCAGGGTAAAATAGTCCATTCCCGGTACCGGAACCTGAATAAAAGCCCCTGCCGCTACCAGTGCTGTGAACATACCCCCGCAGACAATTTCTTTCACTGTTAATTTTTTTCCCATAATTTCCTCCTGTGCATTCTTCTTTTTCTCTTTCTGAGACAACTATACACAGGATTTTTTCAATTGTCAACTATTTTATTTTGTTGGTTTACATTTGTGGTGGCCATTTCCGTGATGGTCTTTTCCGCTATGGTGGCTGCCGCCTTCATGGCCGCAGCCTGATTCCATCTCTGTCAGTTCTTCTTCTCCCACCGCTTCCTGTCTGCCGTTTTCATATTGAGCCAGGAGGCGTCCAAGCTGGCACATGGGAATCGACTGGCATTCTTCCGCTGTCAGTTCTGAATTATACCGGGAGAGAAGCTGATACATCTGATATTTTCCCAGAGACATGTCATTCTCATGGGCAGACCTCACCGTGTCCATATCGGCGCTCCGGCACATACCGTGGTAATGGGTGGTTACTTCGCTGTTTTCCAGACCGGAAAGAAGCTCCTCTGCTTTTGATGAGGCTACCGTAACCGTCAGTTCCGCATCTCCCGTAAGATACTTCTGCATGGCCCTGCTTCCTACCAGCATCTCCACCGCCTCCAGATAATCCTTTCCCTCCAGTTCCAGATGTTCCAGAACAACCGCCCCTTCTTCATTCCGGCTTTCCGCAGCAGTCACACGATTTCTGCGGTTCAGTGTCAGTTCCACGGAAGGATTTACATCCACGCTCACATAAGATACCGGCATTTCCTGAAAATACCAGTTCCCGATTCCGACGCAGAGCAGCAAAAGGGCACAGGCCGAAACCAACGGTGCCAGGCTGACCCGGATAGAGCCTTTTACGGTTTTCCGCCTGTTCTGATTCAGATATTCTGATACGGACTGTTTCATCTGCTCTGTTGCACGTACCTGTCCAAACGCTTCCCGAATCTCGTCATGCACTGCCGCCACCTCCTAACTTCTGTTTCAGAATTTCCCGTCCCCGCGATAAAAGAGAATATATGGTATTTTCTTTTTTATGCAGCATAGTTCCTATTTCCCTGGCAGTATACCCTTCATAATAATGGAGATAAATTACGTCCTTGTATTTTGCCGGAAGCGCAAGCACTGTCTCCAGTATCTCCATCTGCTCCGGCTTCACACTGGCAGCTTCCTCTGCAAGCACTTCCAGCGGCACCGTCCCATGGCGAAACAGCTTTCTTTTCAAATCTTTACAGGCATTGAGTGTCACCCGAATCAGCCATGCTTTTTCATGTTCGGAATTTTCAAAGACCGCAGAATGGAGGACATACTTCAAAAATACCTCCTGAAGCACATCCTCCGTATCCTCATGGTTATTCAGATGTAAAAGGCAAATTCTCCGTATCATATCGGCGTACGTCTCTATTGCCTGTTCGACCTCCTGTTCGCCACGCATAAAGTATCCCCTTTGTTCTTCTTACCAGTGATGTCCTCCATGGTGTCCGTCGCCATGGTGTCCGCCGCCATTTCCATTGCCGCCGTTACCGTTCCAGTTGTCACAGATTCCGTCTCCGTTGGTATCAACATAATTGCCGCAGTGTCCGCTGTCGTTATGAGTACAGTAATCGCAGATTCCGTCTCCGTTGGCATCCGTATAATTGCCGCAGACTCCGTTATGGGCGCAGTGGTCGCAGTATCCATCCCCATTGGCGTCCACATAGTAAGGACAGACAGCCGCTGTTGTACCGGCATCCGGATTCTCTGTTACATCTGCCGGCGCCACCGTGGGCAGTATCACATCTTCCGGTTCAGTTACCTCTTCGCCTTTTTCATTGATTGTCTGAACAGCCTGTTTCAGCATATCTTCCGCTCCGGACTGTCTTACTTCCGCCTTCTGCTCCACCTGTTCCTTTTTCAGCGGTGCTTCCTGATTCTGCATACTGAACGCTGCTGCCGGAATGGTAATCCCAAGAACCGCGGCACAGGCTAATCCTGCAATCAATGCTTTCTTACGGTTTTTCATAATATGACCTCCTGATTTTCTCTGAATCATTATCATTTTTTATTTTCTACTTATAATACGATACGTTTTGGAAAATTCTTGCATCTCCGCAAAATAATTTTTTATTTTTATTATAACATAATCCGGACTGTTTTTCAGTAACATTTCAGTCCGGGCTTCCCTGTTACGTTTTTCATCTGAAAAAATAACAGGTATGGAATCTTTGCATTTTCTATGGTATAATGTTGATATTATATTGCCCCGTGCATAAACTGCACAGCAGCCGTGGCAGATTCATAGTTACTGCTCACACCGGAAGGAACGGAACAGTAACAATTCACAAACAGAAAGTGTAGAGAACAGCAATATGAGCGAAAACAAAGATTATCCTGTAACAAATTCAAATCAGAACAGAATAACAGATTCCGCCCGAAACCGGCAGAAGATTGCAGAACTGGAGCAGCGTATTGCCGAGCTGGAAAAATCTCTGCAGGAAGCAGAGGAGACCAACAGAGCAAAAAGTATTTTCCTGTCCAATATGTCTCACGATATCCGCACTCCCATGAATGCAATTATCGGAATGACCTCCATCGGACTGTCCCATATTGATGAAAAAGCGAGAGTGCAGGACTGCCTTCTCAAAATCAAAACGTCCTCCACTCACCTGATGAGTCTGGTCAATGATGTGCTGGATATGTCCCGTATTGACAGCGGCCGGCTTTCCTTAAATGAAGAAGAATTTTCTCTGGCGGATCTGGTTCACGACATTGCCGTCATTGTACGTCCCCAGGCAGCCCAGAAGAATCAGAACCTCCAGATAGAAATCGGTCTGATTCAGGAAGAAAATCTCATCGGAGATCCCCTTCATCTGCGGCAGATTCTGGTTAATATTATCGGAAATGCCGTAAAGTACACTCAAAAAGAAGGAGAAATTCTGATTCAGTTCCGGCAGCGGCCCGCAGAGCCGGATTCCACCGGACGCAGGCAGGTATGGTTTGACTTTGTCTGCAAAGACAACGGAATGGGCATGAGTCAGGAATTTCTGGAGAAAATCTTTCTTCCTTTTGAAAGGGTAACCAACGCCGCCACCAGCAAAATCGAAGGAACCGGCCTTGGCATGTCTATTGTGAAAAATCTGGTAGACCGTATGGACGGACAGATTCGGGTGGAAAGCCAGGAAGGGAAAGGCAGTACGTTCCATGTAACCCTTCCGTTTACGGTGGCTCTCCAGAATCGGGAAGAACTGAATCTCCCGGCAGGGCAGCAAATCCTGGTGGCAGAAAACATGGAAAGCAGGCTGCCCCCGATTCTGGAATACCTGAAAGACGGAGGACTGGTGCCGGTTCATATGAAGCGCGGCGTGGATGTGGTTACATGGCTGACAGAGGAGCAGTATGAAAACCGTATGCCCTGTGCCATGCTGCTGGGACAGGAACTGGACGACATGCCGGTTCTGGAACTGGCCTCCCATGTACGCCATCTGGCAGGACAGGATTTTCCGATTCTTCTGGTATCGGAATCAGACTGGGCCCAGATGGAATATCAGGCCACCCGCGCAGGAATCAATGCTTTCGTTCCATGCCCGCTCTTTAAAAGCAGGCTGCTGGAGACCATTTCCGGTCTGACAAACCGGGAAGATATGGAAGAAGACCCCTACGCCAGCCCTGACATGGATTACAGCCAGTACCGTATTCTGCTGGTAGAGGATGTGGAGCTGAATCAGGAAATTGCGGTGGAAATTTTCTCCCTCATCGGCGTTCAGACAGAGGTGGCCGACAACGGCGCCCAGGCTGTGGAAAAATTTGCAGCTTCTCCGGAAGGCTATTATGACGTTATCTTCATGGATATTCAGATGCCCGTTCTGAACGGCTATGAAGCTACCAGAAAAATCAGGCAGCTTTCCAGAAAGGACGCGGAAAGTGTCTGGATTGTGGCCATGACTGCAAATGCCTTTGTGGAAGATATCCGTCTGTCGCGGGAAGCCGGAATGAACGAACACTGTTCCAAACCCGTAGATCCGGAACGTCTGCAGGAAATTTTACGCAACCGACTGAAACATAAATAGCGGTCAGGACGTCCGAAGCACTGCTTTGATGCCCTGATCAGATAACAGAAAAGAGTAGAAGGATTATGCAGCCATATCAGGAAGAATATATTGCCAGTTTAAAAGATATTTCTGCCCTCAGAACCCGTAAAAATCCGGGAAACCTCTCTTTTGACGAATATCTGGAGGAAGTCCTCCGGGACCGTATGCGGGCAGAGCAGAAAATAAAGCGTAATATGGAATTGCTGCGGGGAGAACTTTTCCCGGTTCTGGATCATATACATAACGCCGGTGAAGATAAACTGCAGGAGCTGCAGGACTTTGCAGACGCACTTTTATCCGGAAATAACAAAGACGCGCTGGATGCAGGGCTTTTCTGTCAGATTCACAAAGCGCTGCTTACCCTTGCCCGGCTGACCAGAGACCGAAATGCCATGATTCGGGAATTATACTGGCTGGGTATGGCCCACAACAATCAGTGCAACAAGCTGGTGGGACTTGACCTTTCCATCACGGAAAAATATACTTCTCAGATGCGGCTCTGTTTTACAGAAGCGGCCGCTTACCTGAAATATTATGATGAAATTGACGATACGGAGACACGTGGCTATATTCTGCGTTCCCGTGCCAATATGTCCCTGGGGAAATTTAAGTCTGCCAGTGAAAAAATCCGTATGATAAAGCGTACTCTGGAGATTCTGCAGGATAAGGAATATCAGGAAAAGGCGCCGGATCTCCCCTGGGACAAATACATTTACCTGACCCATCAGCAGATGACGGCCAGCATTTCCCACAGCAGAGAGGCCACCATGACTTCCGAGGACGTGACCGATATTATGGAATCTGTCTATATTGTCCATGAACGGAAGTTTCAGGAGGCTTCTTCCCGGAATGAACACCCGCCCATCCGGCCACGTTTCGCCTATTATGCCATAGAATATTACTGCGGGCTGAACACTCTGGACGGCCTTTTGAATAAAATGGAACTTTTAATGGATAAAACAGACTTGACGGATTTTTCCACAGACAGCATGTACGGTATCATTTCTCTGCCTGCTTTTTACTGTCAGTATTTAACTGATTATCCGGAACGGATTCCCAAACGGACGGAATATCTCGAAAGCCTTTATCACCGGATTTTAAAGTATGTGGATTCTGTTCCGGAGGACTTTCAGAATGAGGCCCTGTTCCTCTATCTCCGTCAGCTTTCCGCCACCTTTCTGGAAACCGGAAACAGTATATCCTATAAAGATTTTCTGATGAAAATTCTGATGCGTTTTGCACCGGAAATCTTTGTTCATTCCTGGATTGTGGGTAAAGGCGCGGTTACCCTCTGCGGGATGATTCTGGAAGAAGAACCGGAGTTTTTCGACGATATTGACATGTTCCGGGAAATTTCTGACTCGGAAGAAAAGAAACAGCGCATTCTGAATTATGCCATGGAAGCCGGTATGCTGCACGATGTGGGCAAAGTGAACTTCATCAATCTGTATTCCCAGGCAGGACGCCAGTGGTTTGAAGAAGAATATGAAATGGCTCACCTTCACACGCTGGCGGGGGAGGCAGCCCTATCTGCCAGGGAATCTACCCGGCCTTATGCAGCCATTGCTCACGGACATCATTCCTGGTACGACTGTACTCATGGATATCCGGATTCCTATCACCGGCTGGAATGCCAGTACCGTCAGATGACAGATATTATCGGCCTGATTGACTGGCTCCATGACGTTACGGATATGCAGTGTCTGTATATGGGATTTGACAAGACTTTTGACGAAGCCGTTGAGACAGCTCTTGGGCTGGAGGGCAAGCGGTTCTCTCCCCTTCTGACTGCCCGGCTGAGAGAGGAAAAAATTGCCGGACAGATTGAACGTTCTTTTTCCGAAGGACGCCGGGAAGCCTGGAAGCAGATTTATGACGGAATGAAACAGTAAAAAAACAGGGGCCGCAGCCCCTGTTTTTTTACTGTTTCACATCAATACGAACCAGTGCTTTTTTCAGCGCAATTTCCGCACGGGCTACGTCCACTTCCGCACCATGGCTGCGGAGACGTTCTTCCGCACGGGCTTTGGCCGCCTGTGCCCGGTTCACGTCAATCTCGTCGGGCCATTCGGCAATTTCCGCAAGAAACGTTACTTTTTCTCCCAGAATCTGCACAAAGCCTGCATGGACTGCCGCTTCTTTTTTGCCGTCCGCTTCTGTAATGGTTACAATTCCGGGAGCCAGTACGGTAGTCAGAGGGATATGGTGTTTGTATACACCCATCTCTCCGTCCACGGAAGTGAATTCCACCATGGAGGCTTCCCCTTTGTATAACACACGGTCCGGCGTGATGATTTCCAACTGAAAGTATTTATTTTCCTCTGCCATGTGCTCACCCCCCCTATTTCATGCGGGCGCGAACTTCATCAATTGATCCTGCATTCAGGAAATGGCCTTCCGGAACATCGTCATGTTTTCCTTCCAGAATTTCCTTAAATCCTCTGAGGGTTTCTGCAATAGGCACATATTTTCCGTCCATTCCGGTAAACTGAGTTGCCACAAAGAAAGGCTGAGACAGGAATCTCTGTACTTTTCTTGCGCGGTTTACCACCAGCTTATCGTCTTCCGACAGCTCGTCCATACCGAGGATGGCGATGATATCCTGCAGTTCCTTGTATCTCTGTAAAATCTCCTGCACGCCGCGGGCCACTTCAAAATGCTCCTGTCCTACCACACGGGGGTCCAGAATACGCGAGGTGGAATCCAGCGGATCCACCGCCGGGTAAATACCAAGCTCCGCAATAGAACGGGATAATGTGGTAGTTGCGTCCAGATGGGCAAATGTAGTTGCGGGAGCCGGGTCTGTCAGGTCATCCGCCGGTACATAAACTGCCTGTACGGAAGTAATGGAACCGTTCTTTGTAGAAGTGATACGCTCCTGCAAAGCACCCATTTCTGTCTGCAGCGTAGGCTGATAACCTACGGCGGAAGGCATACGTCCCAGCAGTGCGGACACCTCGGAACCTGCCTGGGTAAAACGGAAAATATTATCAATAAACAGCAGCACGTCTTTTCCGCCTTTGTCACGGAAATACTCTGCCATGGTAAGTCCTGTCAGGCCTACACGCATACGTGCTCCAGGGGGCTCGTTCATCTGTCCGAACACCATACAGGTCTTGTCAATAACCCCGGACTCTTTCATTTCATAGTAAAGGTCGTTTCCTTCACGTGTTCTCTCACCTACGCCGGTAAATACGGAGTATCCGTCATGCTCTGTGGCAATGTTATGGATTAATTCCTGAATCAGCACGGTTTTGCCCACGCCGGCGCCGCCGAACAGACCAATCTTTCCACCTTTCTGGTAGGGGCAGAGCAGGTCAACGACTTTGATACCGGTCTCCAGCATTTCCGTGGAAGTAGCCTGTTCCTCAAATGTGGGAGCTTTTCTGTGAATCGGCATGTATTCCACATTTTTCGGCGGCGCTACTTCGTCAATGGGCTCGCCCAGCACATTGAACATACGTCCCAGTGTCTGCTCGCCAACCGGAATGGTAATAGAGGCTCCCGTTGCTTCCGCATCCATGCCCCGGACCAGTCCGTCTGTAGAACCCATGGCAATACACCTTACCGTATCATCACCCAGATGCTGAGAAACCTCCACAACCAGACGCTTTCCGCCTTCCAGCGGAATATTGATTGCTTCGTTGATTTCCGGCAGGCTGCCTTCGGAAAACTTGATATCCAAAACAGCACCGATAATCTGAGTGATTTTACCTATATTCTTATCTGCCATAATTTCACTCCTTAAAATTGTTGATGGCTGAATTTCACCTCAGCCTGATTTCATATCAGAAGTGCCTTACCGGCACTTCTGCCCGCGGCTGCCTCGCCGCCTCCGGCAGCTTCTTCCTCTGGCCCGGCCTGCGATAATCCCTCAGACTTCTGTTTCCCTCAGCCTGATTTCATATCAGAAGTGCCTTACCGGCACTTCTGCCCGCGGCTGCCTCGCCGCCTCCGCGGCTTCTTCCTTTGAGGCAGCCTGCGATAAACAGGCCATGTTCTTAAAGCGCTTTGCGCTTTAAGATATGGCCTCGGCGCCGGCAATAATCTCTGTCAGCTCCTGTGTAATAGAGCCCTGACGCGCTCTGTTATATTTCAATGTCAAATCACTGATCATTTCTTCTGCATTGCTTGTTGCGGAATCCATCGCCTGCATTCTGGCGCCGTTTTCACTGGCAACCGCTTCCACCAGCGCACCATAGAAAAGGCTTGTCATGTACTTGGGTATAATTAAATCCAGTGCCTCTTCCTCATTGGGCTCATAATTCATCAGCACATTGCTGTCCGCCTCTTTCAGTTCTGCTTCGTCAAATTCCACCGGAAGCAATTTCATCAGAGTGGGTTCATGGCTGACGGTATTTTTAAAATGGGTATATGCAAGGTAAATTTCCCCGATTTCCCCTCTGGTAAAAGCACCCAGAACTTCCTTGCAGATTGCGGAAGCATCTTCATAAGTGGGGCCCTCGATTACGTCCGAATAGTCCCCCTTCATCTCATAGCCTTTCCGCTGCAGATGTAAATCTGAGCTTCTTCTCTGGGAATACCGCTGTCGGTAACCAGCTTCACAATATTGGAATTGTATCCGCCGGCCAGTCCCCGGTTGGAGGCAATGGTAATGATTGCTTTCTTCTGAGAGCTTCCCGCTTTCAGATAGGGATGGCTCATATTTCCTGACCTTGCAAGCATTGAGGTTACAGTCTGATACATGTAATTAAAATATGGATTGGACTGCTCCGCACGGTTTTTCGCTTTCTGCAGTTTAACGGTAGAAACGAGCTTCATGGCTTTTGTGATTTGCTGCGTACTTTGTATGCTGCCTTTTCTTCTTTTAATGTCCCTCATGGACGCCATAAACATTCACCACCCGTCTACTTAAATTGTGCCTTACATTCCTCAATGGCTTTTACAAGTACGGTTTCCGTTTCTTCTTTGATTTCTTTATCTCTGCGGATTGATTCCGGAATTTCCGGATATTTGGTATCCACAAATTCAAACAGCTCCTGCTCGAATCTGAGAATGGATTCCACAGGTACATCCAGAAGATATTTCTTCGTAGCCGCATAAATAATCATAACCTGATATTCTACCGGCATGGGTCTGTACTGAGGCTGCTTTAACATTTCACGGATTCTTTCACCCTGTGCCAGCTTCTCCGTAGTATCCGCATCCAGTTCAGAGCCGAACTGAGCAAATGCTGCCAGCTCACGGTACTGTGCCAGCTCCACACGGATGGGAGCCGCAATCTTCTTCATAGCCTTAATCTGTGCGGAACCGCCTACTCGCGATACGGACAGACCCGCATTGATTGCCGGGCGGAAACCTGCGTTGAACATTTCTGTTTCCAGATAAATCTGACCGTCTGTAATGGAAATTACATTCGTGGGAATATAGGCGGAAACGTCTCCTGCCTGTGTCTCAATAATGGGCAGTGCTGTCAGAGAACCGCCTCCTAATTTTTCAGATAATCTGGCCGCACGTTCCAGCAGCCTGGAGTGCAGGTAAAATACGTCTCCGGGATACGCCTCACGTCCAGGCGGACGTCTCAGAAGCAGGGAAAGGGTACGGTATGCGGTAGCATGTTTGCTCAGGTCATCATAGACAACCAGCACATCCTCGCCTTTTTCCATCCACTCCTCACCAATCGCACATCCTGCATATGGTGCAATATACTGTAAGGGAGCCAGCTCGCTGGCAGTGGAAGCAACCACGGTGGTATAGTCCATAGCGCCAAACTCTTCAAATGTCTTTACAATAGTTGCAACGGTAGAAGCCTTCTGTCCAATGGCAACGTAAATACATTTTACACCCTGTCCCTTCTGGTTAATAATGGTATCCACCGCAATGGCTGTTTTTCCCGTCTGGCGGTCGCCGATGATCAGCTCACGCTGTCCCCGTCCGATAGGCACCATGGAGTCAATAGCCTTAATACCTGTCTGCAGCGGTGTATCTACGGACTTTCTGGAGATAACACCGGATGCCACTCTTTCTATCTGTCTGAATTTTGTGGTTTCAATGGGGCCCTTTCCGTCGATGGGCTGTCCCAGTGCGTTGACTACGCGTCCGGTCATGGCGTCGCCTACCG
>Ga0137306_101022_pt1 | contig 31472 bp, 26 predicted proteins | sample Inofroosms_March_FD_97187 | JGI IMG/M metagenome (GOLD analysis project Ga0137306, IMG submission 97187) | Mouse cecal microbial communities from Vienna, Austria - N-Acetylneuraminic and N-Acetylglucosamine D2O microcosms_March | ecosystem: Host-associated > Mammals > Digestive system > Large...
TGGTGTGTCCCTTTGTCTAATAAGGCGAATAGTGATTGTTGTAACTTAGGGGATTCTTTGTAGTGCTCCGTCTTGGTTTGCCCAGCGACCATCGGGAATTTGTCGGTTCGTCCATAGCATGCCGGTTTTATCATCTAGATAATACCATTTTCCGTTTATGTATTGATAGCCAGTTTTCATGACGCCTTTGGGACCGCCGGAGACCGGATCTAGATAGTACCAGTTGTTATCAGCGAAAACCCAACCGGTCTTCATAGCGCCTCGTGTACCGTCGGAAACCGGATTTAAGTAAAACCAATTGTTATCTACGAAAATCCATCCGGTTCGCATGATATTGTCATTTCCTAAATAGAACCAATTGTTATCTGCAAAAAGCCAGGAGTCTCGTACTAGGTTACCATCCGATCGACGATAGCTCCATCGTGACTGATGCTGGATCCAGCCGGTTGGTTGGCTGTTTCCTTGGCCATCTGTCGGATGGGATCCTGGCCCGGAATTCTCATTGTCTGGTGCTGATGCAGTTCCTTGATAGGCATCTCCAGAACTGAGATAGAATTCTTCTGATTTATCGGTCCAGCTTCCTTTGGCGCCATCCAAGCTGTTAAGTGCCCGCACTCGAAAGGTATATTCGCCGCCCCGATTCATATGTGGATAGAAATAATAACTTGTGCTGGTGGTTGTGACTGTGGTCACTTGTGAGCTTCCCCGATAGAGTTTTACTTCATATTTATCAGCGCCTTCAACTTCAGACCATCTGGCACGTCGCCCATCCCAATAATAATCGTCCGTTTCTTCCAGCGGCCCTGTCACTTTCGGCAGCTTCAGATCCACCTGCAGTCGGTTTCCGCTATTCAGTATTTTTTTTGATTTTACTTCACTGCGTCCGCCAGTGGTACTCACTTTGGTGGAAGAGAGGAAGCGATACTGGGCTTCTTCTTTTACGGCCAATTCTACCCGAATCACCGGAATTTCACCACGGATCCAAACATCATCATCGGTGTCATAATATTGTGCCGGTTCGGAAATTTCAAGCTTGTCATTGGACACATGGACCGTTACGGTGCCTATCGTTTTTCCAACTTCCGGTTTTTCTTCATAACTGACAGTGAGTTTGACACTGCTAATTTTTTCCCGTTTGTCAGCTCCATAGACAGGTAGGGCAGCTGTCGAAAAAAATGATAAACACAATACCAGAATTATGATTTTTGGGAATTTTTTCCGTGTAAGTTTCATAGTAACCCCCTTTTGATTGATAAAATATTGAATGAATCACTGTCTGGAGTTTAAACCCTGGAATGGTTCTAAGGTCAATGTAATTCTGCATATTGTAAGAAAACGTAGAGTGTTTGTAATTTTTTGCAATTTCTCTTCCTGGGTGGGAAAAGAAAGCTGGCAGAGTTTACATAATAAGTATAAGCTTTTGGCGAAGCTCCTTTGGCTTTGTTTTGCTTCACAGTAAAAGAGTAGAATTTTAATTTGTAGATTTCCCTAATATTGTGTAGATTCCCTATTGCCGAAATCTGCCTGGATTGCTAAAATAAGGAGGACCCAACGAAAACAGTCCAATCTGCCTAGATGACATAGCAGGTGCGCCAGGAAAGGGGAAAAGATGAAAATTTACAATGTGAAAAGTCCTGAAAGATTTCTTGAGATTATCAAGCAATGTAAGGGAAGTGTGGAATTGATTTCCAAGCAAGGGGATCGCCTGAATTTAAAATCTGAACTGACCAAGTATCTCGCTATCAGCAAGTTGTTTGCAGATACGACTCTCATCAATGATATGGAACTGATCGCTTCGGATCCCGATGATGTGAAGTTCCTTCTGGAATATATGATGGAAGGAAAGTAATGGTTAGGAACAAAGACCGGTATGGTTGCTGTGGCGACTATGCCGGTTTTTCGTTTGACTATGTTGTTTTCTGGCTGGGATTTTGTAAAGAGTAACTCGGCATAAAAATACTATATAAAAGCTGCCATTTGTGGTAAAATGAAAAAACAGGAAACCAACACAAAAAGGATAGAATAATTAAAGTGGACAAATATGAGATTTTAAAAAAATATTTTGGATATGATACGTTTCGAAATGCGCAGGAAGTATTGATTGATCATATTTTGGAGGGAAAGGATACGTTGGGCATCATGCCAACTGGTGCCGGAAAATCGTTATGCTATCAAATACCAGCATTATTGATGAACGGAATCACTTTGGTGATTTCGCCATTAATATCGTTGATGAAGGATCAGGTGGGAAGTTTGAATCAGGCAGGGATACACGCTGCTTTTTTGAATAGTTCATTGACCATGAACCAGTATTATAAGGTGCTTGCTTATGCCAGACAGGGACGATATCCCATCATTTATGTGGCGCCGGAACGACTGGTTACGGAAGAATTTTTGGATTTTGCTTTAAACAGCAATATTGTCATGGTGGCAGTAGATGAGGCGCATTGTGTATCTCAATGGGGACAAGATTTTAGGCCGAGCTATTTAAAAGTAGTTGAGTTTATTAAGCGATTACCAAAGCGCCCGGTTGTAAGTGCATTTACAGCTACCGCTACAAAAGAGGTCAGAGATGATATTATAGATATCCTGCAATTGCAAAATCCTATGGTAATGACTACGGGATTTGATCGCAATAATTTATATTTTGGTGTCATGGCAGTAAAAGATAGATATCACGCGATTCAGAATTATCTGGAAATACATAAAAGAGATAGTGGAATTATTTACTGTTTAACACGGAAACAAGTGGAAGAAGTAAGTGGGCGTTTAAAGAAAGACGGTTTTTCTGTGACAAGATATCATGCTGGTTTAAGTGATGAAGAAAGACAGAAAAATCAGGATGATTTTATCTATGACCGGGTGGCAGTTATGGTGGCTACGAATGCTTTTGGAATGGGGATAGATAAATCAAATGTGCGATTTGTTCTGCACTGCGGGATGCCGAAAAATATGGAATCTTACTATCAGGAGGCCGGTCGGGCCGGCCGGGACGGAGAGCCGGCAGAGTGTATCCTTTATTATTCTGGGAAGGATGTGATAACGAATCAGTTTTTTATTGACAATAACCAGGATAATCAAGAACTGGATGATATGACCCGCATCTTGGTGCAGGAGCGAGATCGGGAACGATTGCGAAAAATGACTTTTTACTGTTTCACAAACGAGTGCTTGCGAGATTATATCCTGCGATATTTCGGAGAATACGGTTCCAATTATTGTGGTAATTGTCAGAATTGCCTGACTCAGTTTGAGACTGTGGATGTGACGGATATTGTCCGAGCAATTATGGGGTGTGTACAGTCTAGTTATCAACGTTATGGAGTTAATGTGATTTTGGATACGGTTCGCGGGGCCAACACAGTGAAGATTCGTCAATATCGGATGGATGAAAATCCTCATTATGGAGAGTTGGCGAAAATTCCCATCTATCGTCTGCGCCAGGTGATGAATTATTTGCAATTGAAAGAGCTGCTGTCCGTTACGAATGACGAATATGCGGTGGTGAAACTGACAGCAAATTCCCGCCAAGTTTTAGAAGGCGGGGAAGAGATTGTTATGCGGATGGCGAAGGAACAGGAGCGGGCAGTTCGCGAAAAGGAAAAGAAGAAAAAGAAGAGTACATTTTCCGGTGTGGAACTCACCGAACAAGAACAGCAATTGTTTGAGAAGCTTCGTGCTTTGCGGACAGAGATTGCCCGAGAGGAACAGGTGCCGCCATATATTGTATTTTCTGATAAGACGTTGATATCCATGTGTAAGGTAAAACCGCAGAATAAAGAAAAAATGTTATCCGTATCTGGAGTGGGAGAATATAAGTATGAGAAATATGGTGAACGGTTTTTGCATTGTGTAACGGTGGCGTACCATCTGTGAGTCTGTGAGAAAATTCATGAACTATAAGATGCAATGTCATTTGGATAAGCAGTGAAAAAAGGTACGCCAAGGAAGAGGGGAGAACAGCAACGGGAAATCCTCTGCTCCTTTTTCCGGTTTCGAGATTAAGAATTCCTAAAACCCCTGACTTTTGCTAAAAACGAAACGAAAATATACAAACTCACTCCGCTCAGACAGTGTATATTTTCGTTTCAACGCTAAATTCAGGGATTTAAGGACTTCTAAATCTCTGCAAAGTCAAAATATCCACAGACGATTTTCCGTTGCTGTTCTCCCCTCTTTCTTGGCTGATTTTCTCGTTTCCTTATCTGAATGACATTGCTTGAGATGAGAGTACTATGAAAGCAGGATAAAAAGATGAAAGAACGAAAAGAAGTACTGGATTATGCGTTGTCTTTGCCGGATACCTATCTGGACACTCCGTTTCATGATAATAACTGGGTGCTGGTACGCGTTCGGAAGAATAAGAGGGCATTTGCTTGGACCTATGAATGGGAAGGGAAAATCCGGGTCAATGTAAAGGTGGATCCAGAATGGCGAGATTTTTGGCGGGCGGCATATGCGTCTGTGCTGCCGGGATATCATCAAAACAAGAAGCATTGGAATACGGTGATCTTAGATGGCAGTATTCCAGATGATGTGATCAAACGTATGATTGCAGAGAGCTATGACCTGGTAGGTGGAGGAACATCAAAATAAAACAAATAGGATATATAGCGAAACAAAGAAGAGATTGCAAAATCAGTGTCATTCACTCAATGCTGTTGATTTTGCAACCTTTTCTTTATTTAATTTATCTATATAAAAATGCAATTTATAAAGTAAGAATAGAAAATGTATCTAGTAAACTTCTTATAGTATAAATTATCATATGTTTGAGAGTCAGAGGAGAGGTTATTATGCCTGTAGAAAGAAAGGAACGGGGGGATGAGAGATTAGCTGAGAAAAAAAACAGGATTTTTGACAATACAATGTTGATTCATATGGCGGGTTCCGGAAAAGAACCACATGGTGAGATTATACATTGTGATCTGCAGAAGCCCGTTCCTTATAAGGGATTAGCAGAACTGATTTTTCGTATAGAGGAAATCGCCAGCTTTTTACAAATTTCGGGAGAGGCTCAAGCATTTCGTTCTATAAGCGGAGAATTGGAAGTACAAACGTTACCGGAAGAATACTGCAGGACGATCTCCATGAGAGGACGCACAAGAAGCGGATTTTGCCAGGAGAGATATTTGAAAAGAATAAAAGATATTATTCGGGTGGAACTCATCGGGAGAAAGTATGTGAGCTTTCAGGGAAGACTTCAAAGCAGAGAAACAGAGGGAGAATATATATATTTCCGAAGTGCTTTGGAGTTGATGTATCTTTTGTCAGAACAGTGGTATTTGAAAATTCAAAAATCCACGTTCTATCAAGAATGTTTTATTATAGACGAGAAGTAAAAAAAGGAGTGAGAGAGTATGTGGAAAGGTGTTTGCAAGAATTACAGGCGACTGGTAGCATTTCTGCTGATAACAGTTATGGTATGTACAAATGCCGGTGGAAAGCTGGGAACAGTATTTGCGGCAGGCGAGAATGTAAACGCCCTGTTTTTGCTAGATAGTGGGGAGCTCCAGGAAGCAAAGGAACAGGGAGAGAAATTTGATTTTACATCGCTAGAGCTGGCGGCTAGTAAAAAAAGTATTAAAAATCAATATGAAAAAATATTGGGAACGAAAAAAGGGACGGTTTATCAACTGGATGTAGATGTGGATACCAGTTATGCACCAGGAGGTACTGCAGTACAAGTGTTTTATCATGCAGGGACAGAGGAAGTAATCTTTCTGTTTCTGAATGAGAGCGGTTTGGGGGTGGATTATCGTGTGAATATTAGTGGTTATGAGACGGAACCGGTGACGGTAAAGCCCAATACGGCTAATATGGAAACCGAGGATGAGAGTACGCTATCTCGTGGAGAAGATCATAACGCAGCAAATATGATCGATGACGTGAAGAAAGAGTCATCCGCAGAAGTAGTGAATCCAACAGTAGAAGAGGAGACAAATTTCGAGACAACAGAAGAAACTGAGGAATCGATACTTTCAGAGAGTGATGCCGCTATCAATGAAACAGAGGTCGTGAAAGAGAACGCTCAGGAAGAGGAACTTCCGATAACAGAGATAGAGATTCCGGATAGCAGCGAGGCAGAGATTCCGGATAACAGCGCGGTAGTAGAAGAAATCGGGCAGGAGCCGGTAGAAAAAGAAACAGCCGAGTCCGGAGAGCTTTTAAGCATGTCGAATCATGGAGCAGTAGTTGTTGGAACTTCATTGACAGAGGAGATTGAAAATGGAGAACCGGAAGAGACTGTAGATGAGGATAAGCTCGAGAAGGAGAATGATGGAGAAGATGCTTCTCAAGTAATAATCATTCCAGAGGAAACACAAGCAATTGAGAGTGAGGCAGAGATCGAGGAATCGCAGCCGACAGAGAGTGAGGCAGAGACCGAGGAATCGCAGCCGACAGAGAGTGAGGCAGAGACCGAGGAATCGCAGCCGACAGAGAGTGAGGCAGAGACCGAGGAATCGCAGCCGACAGAGAGTGAGGCAGAGACCGAGGAATCGCAGCCGACAGAGAGTGAGGCAGAGACCGAGGAATCGCAGCCGACAGAGAGTGAGGCAGAGACCGAGGAATCGCAGCCGACAGAGAGCGAGGCAGAGACCGAGGAATCGCAGCCAACAGAGAGCGAGGCAGAGACCGAGGAAACACAGCCGACAGAGAGTGAGGCAGAGACCGAGGAATCGCAGCCGACAGAGAGTGAGGCAGAGAGTGAAGTAGGGCCGACGACAGATGAAACAAAGGCAGAGGAAACAGAGGAGAGCTTTTCAGAAGACTCAACAGTGATAGAGGCTGGTGACGGGACGACAGATAACAGTCCTGCGATTGGGGATGCTGTCGACGACAGTGTCACAGGCACGGATACTCCGACAGAAACGGCACCAGAGCAGCCTCCGGTGACTGAGGAAACGAAAAACGATAATAAGGAAACAGAAAGTAATACAATCAAGAATGAGGATGAACAACTTCTAGAAGATGATTCTATCGAGAATCATGGTGGGCTAGATGGAGCGGCATTGAGTACTGTGACGGTTTGGGAAAGTGTGAATGCCAGAGCGTATCGGGTAGCGATAAAGGATATTCCAAAACCTGAGGAAGAGGATTTTAATAAAGAGAACAATACAGTTCCGCTGGAAGTTCAGGAATTTTTAGATGCAGTGGCTGCATTGCCGGAGATTTCCACCATCACACAGGAGAACGCAGAAGAGATTGGCGAACAGGTTAATGAAGTTATTAATCTCTGGGAAATGTTGGATGAAGAATTCTCTGAGCGTGAAGACGTTATCGAAGCCATGGAAACTGTCTATGCAATTTTTGAGGCAGTGTTGGAAGCGGCAGAGATCGAAGAAGGACGGCCTTATCTTGCACAGATTCCAAATCTTACACCTGCAGACAGATTTTACGACAATAGAGGGAAAGAAGTTGCTCAGCTTTACGTTGGAACTTATCCGAAAAATCCTGTTTACAAATATACGAATCCAGAAACGGCAATCAAGATTAAGGTTGGTGAGACAGGAAATGAGCAACGCATGTATACGAAAGCCGCGACTTGTCATTGTGGTAATGTACTTGTTGAAGTGACGCCGGACTGGTTCGCTGTTGATTCTAACAGAAAGCTGACATATAGTGATAGCACTATAGTCAAGGATCTCGAATGGAGTTTGGCTGGGTATGAGTCGAATGATTGGGAAGATGAAGGCTATCTTGGTTATCCTGCATTGCAAATGAGTGTTGTAGGGAGGAAACCCGGAAATACAACAATCACATTTCAGACGTATCAAAATTATTATTACTATTATACTTGGCAACAATGTAGAAGATGTGGACAGCGATACAGCGAGATTTCTTTCAAAGGAAAGTGGATTGAAGATACAGAGAAAGTGAATGTCACAGTCAATGCTGATTATGTTCTGAATTACGATAGTAATGGAGGAGACGCTGTTGAGTCTACCAAAAAGACAGTTGCTGAGGCTTCTGCCGATTTGCAGGTTACAACTCAAGTGCCGACGAATAAAGATGGATACACATTTTTGGGTTGGGCAGATACCAAAGATGCGAAGGAGGTAATATATCGTCCGGGCCAGACCATTACCTTGAATTGGGAAGAGGGAAAAGGAAGCGAAACAAATCCTGTTGAAAAAACGCTTTATGCTGTATGGGACAAGGACGGAGAAACGAAAAGTACAACATATCGGGTAGTCCGTGAGTATTATCTAAATGGGCAAAAAGCAGCAACTGTTACCAGTGGTATTAAAGATGGTACCGTAGGTGACAAAATTATTGGCAAGGATTTAGCAGAAAACAATACAAAATGGGTATATTATACAATCGATGGGCAGAAATTAACATTTACTTATGAAAAAAGTGATCCAGAAATTTTGACTTTAAAAGAAGATTCAACTGAAAACATAATTACATTAAAATATGTGCTTGATGAAGTCGGTGATGACGATACTGACACAGATGACGACGCAGATGCTGACGCAGATGCTGACGCAGATGCGGATGCTGACGCTGACGCAGATGCTGACGCCGACGCGGACTCTGATGCTGACGCGGATGCGGATGCTGACGCGGACTCTGATGCTGACGCAGATGCGGATGCGGATGCTGACGCGGATGCGGACTCTGATGCTGACGCGGATGCGGACTCTGATGCTGACGCGGATGCGGATGCTGACGCTGACGCGGATGCAGATGCTGACGCCGACGCGGACTCTGATGCTGACGCGGATGCAGATGCTGACGCAGATGCGGATGCTGACGCTGACGCGGATGCAGATGCTGACGCGGATGCGGATGCTGACGCGGACTCTGATGCTGACGCGGATGCAGATGCTGACGCGGATGCAGATGCTGACGCCGACGCGGACTCTGATGCTGACGCGGACTCTGATGCTGACGCGGATGCAGATGCTGACGCGGATGCAGATGCTGACGCAGATGCGGATGCTGACGCGGATGCAGATGCTGACGCCGACGCGGACTCTGATGCTGACGCGGATGCGGATGCGGATGCTGACGCTGACGCAGATGCTGACGCCGACGCGGACTCTGATGCTGACGCGGATGCGGATGCTGACGCGGATGCGGACTCTGATGCTGACGCAGATGCGGATGCTGACGCAGATGCTGACGCCGACGCGGACTCTGATGCTGACGCGGATGCGGATGCTGACGCGGACTCTGATGCGGATGCTGACGCGGACTCTGATGCGGATGCTGACGCGGACGCAGATGCGGATGCTGACGCGGACTCTGACGCGGACTCTGATGCGGATGCTGACTCTGATGCAGATGCTGACGCTGACGCGGATGCGGACTCTGATGCAGATACAGATTCGGATCCAACTCCAGAGCCTCCAGAAGAGGAGGAGCCGACTCCGGAACAGCCGATAGAACCAACACCCGAGATTCCCAGCACACCGAGTAATTCTGGTGGCGGTGGAAGCGGTGGTGGTGGCGGAAGTAGCAGCAGATATGTGGGCAGCACGCCTCCTGGAGGTCCCGGAGCAACGACAACCATAGATATGCCAGAAGTGCCATTGGCAAGTTTTCCGGAAGAGCCACCAATGGAATGGGAATTGATTGAGGATTCTGATACCCCTCTGGCAGCATTGCCAAAGACTGGCGATAGCCGTCAAGTCGTAATGCTGTGGATGATGTTTGGAATGGCAGGAATTGGAGCGTTGCTCTCAGCGATAGGAATTAAAAAACGTGATGAGGATTAGTATAACTGGCAGAAGTGCGGTCCGGGTAACCGGGCCGCACGTTTTTAAGCAATTTTGAAAGGGGAATCCGTGATTAAAAATAATGGAAAGAAAAAAATTATAAAATATAATTGGCTCAGGCAGAAGAGAGCTGTGCTGTTTCCTGTTTGTGGGATGATACTTCTGATTATGGCAGTATGTCTGTTTGTTGAGTTTTTTGGCCGGACGGCGCCTAATGTGGCCTCATATAGGAAAAAGATAGCACTGTTAAAGAGTAGTGTTCTGACAGAGGAAATGAAAGCATCCTTAGGAAAAAGTCCGGCCGGAGGACAGGCGGGACAGGCGGTATTCCTTTCTGTTTGCAACACTGCACAACGGGCCAGTGTATTTTGTGGGACGGGAGCAGATTTAGACTCAGCTTGGAAGAACGCAGAGGATCAGGTAAGAAAATTTCTGGAGAACAGTAATTATGATCCGATATGGATGAAGGCCGATGTGGTTGATTTTTCTGATACAGTTCAAACGGAGGAACTTGTTCAGGAGGTGCGAGAGGCCAGACATGAATTTTATCGTTATGGAATAGCTTTTGATCCAAATTTCCAGACCGCTTTGCTGGAAGCGGAGCTAAATGGTGCAAAAATTTATGATTATGATAATGGAGGCATTGACCAAGAGGCGCTAAACCGGTATTTGAAAAAGGCGGGACGAGATTCCATGGAGAAATTGCCGGAAGCTTATATAAAATTTCAGTGCAGAGGTTGGTTTTGTGACGAGGATAATAAGATTTATCCATTGAGTACGGATGCGTTGGATTATGGACGGCGAATGGAGATCGTGGATGCTGATTATGCTCAAGAGCTGATTATGAATGCATCAAATTTTCTGGTAGAGCAGATTCAGGAGGATGGCTCTTTTGTTTATGGAATTTATCCACGTTTTGATAATGATATTGATAATTATAATATTGTTCGTCATGCAAGTACGCTTTGGTCGCTGATTTGTCGTTATCGGCTGGAGGCGGATGAGAAATTAGCAGAGAAAATTGAACGGACGATAGCGTTTATGCTTGATCATGTGATTTATGATAAGGAAGGCCGGGCCTACCTCTATGAAGAAAAAAGTGACGAGATCAAGCTGGGCGGTTGTGGCGTTGCAGTAGTGGCTTTGACCGAGTATATGGAAGTATTTCAAAATGAAAAGTATAAAGAGGTGTGCTGTGCTCTGGGAGAAGGGATTCTCTCGATGCTGGATCCCGTATCCGGGGAGTACTATCATGTCTTGAATGGCGATTTTACGAGGAAGGAAAAACTTCGCACAGTTTACTATGACGGGGAAGCAACCTTTGCTCTTTGCCGTTTGTACAGCCTTACCAATGATACAGTCTGGCTGAAAGCGGCACAGACAGCCGTAGATCATTTTATAGAGGCAGATTATACACAGTATAAAGATCATTGGGTGGCTTATAGTATGAATGAAATAACAAAGCATATAACTGACAATGAGAAATATTATGACTTTGCATTGAAAAATGCCCAGGAGAATCTTCAGAGGATTTATGAGCGTGATACGACTTACCATACATATCTGGAATTGTTGATGGCTACGTTTGAAGTTTATGATCGGATGATTGAGAAAGGGATTCCAGTAGAAAATTTTGACCAGCAATTATTTCTGGATACCATTTCTATTCGGGCAAACCGACAATTGAATGGTTATTTTTATCCGGAATATGCTATGTACATGAAAAACCCACAGAGGATTTTGAATACTTTCATGGTGCGACATGATGGATATCGGGTTCGCATTGATGATGTGCAACATAATATTGGCGGATATTATTTGTATTTCAAAAATTATGAAAAGATGACAGCATATGGTCTTTCACCAGGAAATCATGGAAGGAATTGATATCGGCTATGAAAAAGATTCCCGTCCCGTTTCGGATAAACATCCAAACGGGGCGGGAGTTATTTATTTAAAGATCATTTATTTTTCTTTTTACATATGTGGTATGCAGTAAATGATGGGCTTTGGAACTTCCTGGTTTCCCAAGATAGGTATCATACAGCTCCTTAATTGCCGGATTCTCATGGGACTTGCGGATGGGGTTATCCTTATCGGAATCATACAGCACTTTTGCACGCAGGGAACGGATGTCGACCGTGTTGCGCACATAACCTGGCTGCTGCGGCTGACCGCCACCATTGACGCACCCGCCTGGACAGCCCATGATCTCGATGAAGTGATAGTTAGCCTCGCCGGATTTTACCATATTGAGCAATTTTCTGGCATTGCCAAGTCCAGAAGCTACAGCTACCTTGACATCCATGCCAGCCACATGATAAGTAGCTTCTTTGATGCCTTCGGTGCCGCGGACTTCCGTGAAATCTACACTGGCCAGTTCTTCACCGGTTAAAGTCTCCACTGCGGTACGCAGGGCAGCTTCCATTACACCGCCAGTAGCGCCGAAGATGACGGCAGCACCGGTGCCAAGGCCGAGAGGTGCATCAAAGTTTTCATCTGGCAATTCGGTAAATTTCAAGCCCACACGCTTGATCATACGCGCCAACTCGCGAGTAGTTAGAGAAATGTCTACATCTGGCACGCCGTTGGCAGCCTGATTGGGACGCTGTACCTCAAATTTCTTGGCGGTACAAGGCATGATGGATACCGAAACAATATTTTCTGGTTTTAAACCCATTTTCTCTGCATAATAGGACTTGGCGATAGCGCCGAACATCTGCTGCGGGGATTTACAGCTAGACAGATTTTCGGTCATGTCCGGGAAATAGTGTTCGCAGTATTTGATCCAGCCAGGAGAACAGGAGGTAATAAGAGGCAATACGCCACCGTTTTGTACCCGATCAAGAAACTCATGAGCCTCCTCCATGATGGTGAGGTCCGCGCTAAAATCGGTGTCAAATACTTTGTCAAAGCCAATTCGTCTGAGGGCAGCGGCCATCTTGCCTTCTACGTTAGTGCCGATAGGATAGCCGAATTCTTCTCCCAGACCGGCACGGACAGCGGGAGCTGTCTGTACGATCACATGTTTAGCTGGATCTGCGATAGCGGCCAGCACATCATCGATCTGAGACTTTTCTTGCAGGGCGCCGGTTGGGCAAACAGCGATACACTGACCGCAGGATACACAGCTGGTCTCGCCCAGACCCATATCAAAGGCCGATCCAATAAAAGTGGCAAAACCACGATGGTTCGGACCGATCACGCCGATACCTTGAATCTTATCACAGACTGCCGAGCAGCGGCGGCAGAGAATACATTTGCTGTTATCACGAATCATGTGAGTGGCACTGTCATCGATGCAGGATGGAGTGCGTTCGCCGTCGTATTTGTTTTCCTCATCCACATCCAATTCTTTGGCCAATTGCTGCAGTTCGCAGTTACCGCTGCGGACGCAGGATAAGCACTTGCGATCGTGGTTGGACAACAAAAGCTGCAGTGTCTTTTTACGGGATTCTAGCACCTTGGGGGTGTTGGTCCATACTTCCATATTTTCATTGATCGGATAGACGCAGGACGCAACCAGGCTTCTGGCGCCCTTGACTTCTACCACGCACATCCGGCAAGCGGCGATCTCGTTGATCTCCTTCAAGTAGCAGAGAGTCGGGATCTCGATATGGGCCAGCCGGGCTGCTTCCAGTATGGTGGAGCCTTTGGGAGCACATACTTCTATGCCGTTAATTTTAATCGTAATATTCTCCATATCCATTCTCCTTCAGTTACTGTTTGTAGATAGCGCCAAATTTACACTTCTCCATACAAGCACCACATTTGATACATTTCTCCTGATCGATGATATGCGGGTTGCGAACGGAGCCGTTAATGGCGTTGTTGGGACAGTTCCGTGCACATAAGGTACAGCCACGGCACTTGTCAGGGTCAATATGATAGGAGAGAAGAGCCTTACATACGCCGGCCGGACATCTCTTGTCTCTGACATGGGCCTCATACTCGTCACGGAAATAGCGGAGCGTGGACAGCACCGGGTTTGGTGCAGTCTGGCCCAGAGCACAAGCGGAATTTTCCTTAATATAGTAGCAGAGCTCTTCAAGTTTATCCAGATCCTCCATGGTGGCCTGACCTTTGGTGATCTTGGTGAGCATCTCTAAGAGACGTTTGGTGCCGACGCGGCAGGGAGTACATTTGCCACAGGACTCCTCAACCGTGAACTCCAAAAAGAACTTGGCGATATCTACCATACAGTCATCCTCATCCATGACGATCAGTCCGCCGGAGCCCATCATAGAGCCGATGGAAATCAGATTGTCATAGTCGATGGGAATATCAAAGTGCTCATAGGGAATACATCCGCCAGAAGGACCGCCTGTCTGCGCCGCCTTGAACTTCTTGCCGTTGGGAATACCGCCACCAATCTCCTCGATTACCTCACGCAGAGTCGTACCCATGGGAATCTCTACCAGGCCGGTATTATGGATTTTGCCACCGAGAGCAAAAACTTTGGTACCTTTAGATTTCTCGGTGCCCATGGAGGCAAACCACTCAGGTCCATTGAGGATGATCTGTGGGATATTGGCATAGGTTTCTACATTATTCAAAATAGTGGGCTTGTCAAACAGACCTTTCTGGGCCGGGAACGGAGGTCTTGGTTTTGGCTCGCCACGATTACCTTCGATGGAGTGCATCAGTGCAGTCTCTTCGCCACAGACGAAGGCACCAGCGCCCAAACGCAGATCAATATCAAAATCAAAACCAGTACCGAAAATATCTTTGCCTAAAAGCTCCATCTCCCTTGCCTGGTTGATGGCTATCTTTAAACGCTCCACGGCGATGGGGTACTCAGCGCGGACATATATGTAGCCTTGATTTGCTCCGATGGCATAACCAGCGATGGCCATAGCCTCCAAAACGGCATGTGGATCACCCTCGAGTACGGAACGGTCCATAAATGCACCAGGATCCCCTTCGTCAGCATTACAACAGACGTATTTCTGATCGGCATCATTTTGTTTGGCCAGTTTCCACTTGAGTCCGGTGGGGAAACCGCCGCCGCCTCTGCCGCGCAGACCGGAATCCATCAGGCATTGGATGACATCGTCAGGAGTCATCTCGGTCAATACTTTACCAAGAGCAGCATAGCCGCCAGTACCGATATACTCTTCGATGACTTCCGGGTTGATAACACCACAGTTGCGCAGAGCAACACGGTGTTGCTTTTTGTAGAAGTCGGTGTCTACGAGAGACTTAACGCCAGCCTGGGTAACGGTCTCCTGATACAGAAGACGGGTTACTACACGGCCCTTCAACAAATGTTCAGATACAATCTCCGGAATATCTTCTACCTTAACCATGGAGTAGAAGCTGGCATCCGGATAAATAATCATAATTGGTCCTAAGGCACAGAGGCCATGACAACCGGTCTGGACGACGGAAACCTCGTCCTGGAGGCCGGCTTTCTCAATTTCTGCCTTCAGTGCTTCCATTATCTGCTGGCTGCCGGAGGAAGTACATCCTGTTCCGCCGCAGACCAATACATGTGAACGATACATTTTTGTCCTCCTTTGAACACTGGCTATTTGATGTCTGCTGAATTCAGGGTGTATTCTTCTACCACATGTCCCCCGATCAGATGGCGCTCCACGATTTCAGCAGCTTTGTCGGGATTCATCTTAATGTAGGTGATTTTGGCTTTGCCGGGTTCCATCACCTCTACGATGGGCTCATATTGGCAAAGGCCGATGCATCCGGTCTGGGTAACAGCTACCTTGCCGGTGAGACCTTTCTCCTGGACTAGTCCAGACAGGGCGTTAAGTACAGGTCTGGCACCGCTGGCGATCCCACAGGTAGCCATACCGACCACAACACGGGTCTGATTGCTGTCTTCCGCCCGCAGACCCACCTGGCCCTGCATTTTGTTGCGGATGGCTTTTAACTCTTCAAGGCTTTTCATAGTATGTAATATCCTCCAAATTATGACAATATAATCTGGCGCACGTTTTAGTATACGGCGCCGCCGTCAGTTTCCAATTTGTTCTCGGTCAGATAATCCAGAATATACGCAGAAATCTCAGGTGTGTCAAAAGGAACACCTTCCAGAACTTCCTTAAATTCCCTTGTGTCCAGGATAAAAGACCGACCGTCATAGTGATATTGGTAGAGAAAATCTGTCTCCGGATGATAGACCACCAGGGTATGTATGGTGCTTGTAATATCACCGAGGGGCATCCGGTCAATGTGGGATAGGACAAAAACCGCCGTCACCGTGGTTCCGACGCCGGGCTCGGATCCGATCGAGAAGGAACCGCCTGCCGCTTCTGCTGCATATTTAAAAAAGGGAACCCCCAGTCCTACCTTGCGGGTGGTCCGACTGGTGAAAAACGGATCTGTCACCTGCGTCACCTGCTCCGGGGTCATGCCGCAGCCGTTGTCAGCGATGGTAATGGTCAGACGGTCGGCTGTCGTGTCCGCCGCTACTGTGATTTGCACCAGGGATGCACCTGCACGGGTAGAGTTCTCTGCCACATCTAAGACGTTTAAGGAAATCTCGGTCATCATAGGCGCTTATTGGTACTTGGCCAGGATGCCAGGAATGTCGTCCGGCACCAGCCGTCCATAAACCTCATCGTTGATCATCATGACAGGGGCAAGACCACAGGCGCCTACGCAGCGACAGGAGTCCAAGGAGAACTTGCCGTCGGGAGTACACTGTCCGTTGGTAATCCCAAGAAGCTCCTCCAATTTACTGAAAATAGCTGCGGAACCCTTTACATAACATGCGGTCCCGAGACATACGGAAATCTGATATTTGCCTTTAGGCTGCAGGGCAAACTGGGTATAAAAGGTTGCTATGCCATAAATTTTCTCCAGCGGGATACCCGTCTCGTCGGAGATCATGGTCTGAACTTCGATGGGGAGATAGCCGTAAATCTCCTGCGCCTGCTGCATGATAGGCATCAAGGCACCCTTGGTGTCCTTCAGCTCGGCGATGACTTTCTTTAAAGCGGCTTCCTGATCCGGGGTCCCGCTGAAAGGAACTCCTTCTTTTTTGCAAGCCATGTCTCATCCTCCTTCTAGTAATGATACTATCTTTAAAATTAAATGTACCGCAACAGCTTAGAGCTTTTTACTGTTACAATGTACCAACAGTTTACCATGAAAATGATAAAAAATCTATAGTAAATAAATAGTTATCATACCCGTTAAAAACATATCGATAAAAAATATTGATAATTCATCTTTTCGATGGTATTCTTAATATAGCAAAGTAACGGTTAAAACTGGAAATGATTATAAAAGTTGTATTTTTCTGGCAAAGCAGGCAGAATAAACGGTTAAAAAATAGTTTAGCGCTAGAGAAATTAAGAAAAAAGAAAACAGGAGGGCAGAATATGACAGTAAAGGATGTACAGGAGATATTGGGCGCACGGGTTTTGACAGGTGAGGAATTTTTAGACCGAGAAGTGAGAAGCGCGTGCGGTTCCGATATGATGAGTGATGTGTTGGCATTTTCTAAAGATCATTCGGTGCTTTTGACAGGGTTGTGCAATCCGCAAGTGATTCGTACGGCAGAGATGCTGGATATTGTGTGCCTGGTGTTTGTGCGGGGAAAGAAGCCGGATGAGACGATTATTGAAATGGCAAGAGAGCGGGAGATTGTAGTGTTAGAGACGGGACATCGGATGTTTTCTTCGTGCGGAATGCTATATAAAGCCGGCTTGGGCGGAGGTGCGATTTGATGGATGAAGCAATTGTTTTGAAATATGACATTTCTCCAGACGATTTTACCAGGGCCGGTGAAGCAAGCAGCGATGTGAAGGGAAAGCTAAAGCAGTTGGGGGTCAGCCCGGAGGCGATTCGTAAAGTGGCGATCGCCATGTATGAGGGTGAGATCAATATGGTTATCCATGCCAATGGCGGAGAGATTACTGTAGAGATAACGCCAGTAGATATCAAGATGGTTTTGGCTGATGTAGGACCAGGGATTCCAGATGTGGAACAGGCGATGAAGGCTGGATATTCCACCGCACCGGACGAGGTGAGGAGCCTTGGTTTTGGCGCGGGTATGGGATTGCCGAACATGAAGAAATACACCGATGATATGGCGATCGAAACGAAACTTGGCGTGGGGACGACAATCACCATGATTGTAAAGATGTAGAGAGAACAATCAGATATTAGAATTGCTGTACATAGGCAGCTTTGGAAGAAGGACAGGAGGTAGCGGAATATGGATAAATTTTACCATTCAGTGCGTTTGGATTCGGAATTGTGCAAAGGATGTATTAACTGTATCAAACGCTGTCCGACTCAGGCCATCCGGGTCAGGAATGGAAAGGCACAGATTAATGGCAAATTCTGCATTGACTGTGGAGAGTGCATCCGGGTCTGTCCGCACCATGCCAAACATGCCACTTACGATAAGATGGATGTGATGAAGCAGTATCGTTATACGGTGGCGTTGCCAGCGCCGGCACTGTACAGTCAGTTCAACAATTTGGATGATGTAAATATTGTGTTGAATGCATTGCTTTTGATGGGATTTAATGATGTGTTTGAGGTCAGTGCAGCAGCAGAACTGGTATCAGAGGCTACACGAGAGTATCTGAACCATCATGAGGATAATCTGCCGATCATCAGTACCGCATGTCCGTCTGTGGTGCGTCTGATTCGAGTGCGTTTTCCGAATTTGATCTCTCATTTATTGCCACTGAATCCACCGGTGGAGGTGGCGGCGTCTTTGGCGGCGCAGCGTGCCATGCAAAAAACAGGACTGGAACGACAGGAGATAGGGATCTGCTTTATCTCGCCATGTCCGTCAAAGGTCACATATTCCAAATCTCCTTTGGGAACGGAGAAAAGCCAGGTAGATCATGTGCTTGCCATCAAGGATGTATATCCGCAGCTGATTTCTCATATGAAAGCAGTGGGAGAGGAAGCTTGGGATCTGGCAACTTCCGGGAAGATCGGTATCAGCTGGGGTCGAAGTGGTGGCGAGGCTAGTGGATTGTTTACAGAGAGCTATCTGGCAGCAGATGGTATTGAAAATGTGATCCGGGTATTGGAAGATCTGGAAGATCAGAAGTTTACCAATTTGAAATTTGTGGAGTTGAATGCCTGCAACGGCGGCTGCGTAGGGGGAATTTTAAATGTAGAGAACCCTTATGTAGCGGAGGTGAAGCTGAAACGACTCCGCAAATATATGCCAGTGGCCAGGAGCCATATGGATATGGAAGACCACGTGGAGGAGATGATTCCCTGGACGACAGGAGTGCAATATGAGCCAGTATTCAGTCTGGGCGGCAACATAATGGAAAGCTTTGCTCGCTTAAATCAGGTAGAACGGCTTTGTAAGAAGCTGCCAGGTCTGGACTGTGGTTCTTGTGGAGCGCCTACTTGTAAGGCATTGGCGGAAGATATTGTGCGGGGGCAGGCTAGTGAAAATGACTGTGTCTATTATCTGAGGGAGAATTTGCATAAATTGTCAGAAGAGGTTTCCGTATTGGCAGATGATTTGCATGGGGGAGATAAAGGCGGACAGGAGACGTTGCGGATTTTGAAAGAGTATATTCAGCGGATCTCGGATGAGATGTCGCTTCTGGATAATCGGGATGCCGAAGAGGAAACAGGAAAGCATAATAATAGTGGAGGATTGTGAGAAGAGGAAATAAAAAGTAAGAAGAAGGGAGAAGAACATGACAGTACAGGGACTTCTAGATAGTGGGATGTTTAGTATAGTGAATGTGGGGGAGAATCCGGAGCGGGAGATCACAGTGCCATTTTGTTGCGATCTTTTAAGCATTGCTATGGGAAGAGCGCCAGCGGGGTGTGCCTGGGTGACGGTGATGGGGAACATGAATACATTGGCAGTAGCTACGCTGACGGATGCGGCATGTATTATCATGGCGGAAGGGGCAGTGTTAGATGAGATTGCCATGAAGAAGGCTAGAGATCAAGAAATCACGGTGATGGGGACTGAGATGCCGATCTTTGAGGCGGCGTTGAAGGTGTACCAGGCATTACAGGGGTAGAGAGATGATTACGCTTACTTATGACCTGCATATCCATTCCTGCCTTTCCCCTTGTGGGGATGATGATATGACGCCGGGCAATATTGTGGGTATGGCGGCAATCAAAGGATTGGATGTAATTGCAGTGACAGATCATAATTCTTGTCGGAATTGTCCAGCGGTGATGAAGCTAGCAGAACAATTCGGCGTTCTGGCGGTTCCTGGCATGGAGATCAATACCTCAGAGGAGGTTCATGCCGTATGTCTGTTTCCGGGGCTGGAGCCGGCGCTGGATTTTGATGCCTATGTATATGAACGTTTGATGAAGTTTCCTAATAAAGAAGCTGTATTTGGAAAGCAACAAATCTGCAACGAAGAAGATGAAGTGGTGGAAACAGAACCGAATCTGCTGATCAACAGTGTGGATATTTCTTTTGATCAGCTATGGGATCTGGTGCGTTCTTTTGATGGAGTGATGTTTCCGGCCCATATTGAAAAGAGTGCCAACAGTTTGATTGCCAATCTGGGATTTGTACCGCCGGATAGCCAGTTTAAGACGGCGGAATTAAAGGATCTGAAAAGATTGCATGAAACGAAGAAGGGGAATCCTTATCTGGAGGGATGCCGAATTATCAGCAATTCGGATGCGCATTATCTGGAACATATCCATGAGCCAGAATTGACGATTCCAGTGAGAGAAAGGAGTATTGAAGGAGTGCTGAACGCGTTGCTGGGGAAATAGAAGTTCGGAAAATAACGCAGGAGGAAGAAGTGGATGTATACACCAGGAGAAATTGCAGAAAATTATATCCAGATCGGAAAGAAAAAGGCGGTAATGAATACGGACAAGATGTTTCTATTGGCAGTTATGGCTGGTATTTATATCGCTGTGGCAGGTTGTGGTGCATCCACAGCCGCCGGTACGATTGGTGGGTCTGCCGGAAAGCTGATAGGGGCCAGTGTCTTTCCCGCTGGTCTGACTCTGGTGCTGTTAGCTGGCAGTGAATTGTTCACTGGCAATTGCCTACTTATCATTCCTGTGTTGGAGAGGGAGATTTCTGTGGGCGCGATGCTCCGCAACTGGGGGATCGTGTATCTGGGGAATTTTGTCGGCAGTATTCTTGTGGCGTGGATGGTGGTGAATAGTCACCAGCTGAGTCTGTTTGATGGTCAGCTGGCAGTGGCGGCAGTCAACACGGCAATAGCGAAGGTGTCGATGCCATTTGCAGATGCCTTGATCAGGGGGATTCTCTGCAATCTGCTGGTCTGCCTAGCTGTCTGGGTGAGCTTTGCGGCAAAGGATGTGACTGGCAAGATAATAGGGTTATTTTATCCGATTCTGGTATTTGTGGTTTGTGGTTTTGAGCACAGTGTGGCAAATATGTTTTACTGCCCGGTAGCGTTGTTTGCCTTAGGACTTCCGGAATATGCAAAGTTGATTACGATTGATGTGAGCGGCTTGACCTGGGGCAGCTTTGTTCTGAAAAATCTGGTGCCGGTTACGCTGGGAAATATTTTTGGGGGAGCGGTGCTCGTGGGGGTAGTATATTGGCGGATATATCTGCGCAAGGAGCATCCGTCACTCTTCTGAGTCTTCGATCAACCGCATTCCAGCCAGGATTAACACAGCGCCCATTAGGAAACAAAGCAGGATGCTGGGAGAGACGGGAGCAATGGAAAAACAAAGTATCAGTACAATGCAAATGATTGGCAGGACAGCTTGGAGAGCTTCTTGCCATTTTTCTTTTAATTTTGTTCGGATTCCCAAATTTTATCAATATCCTTTCCTTGTGATATTAGTATTATAACACAGAGCAGATAGATTTCCAATAAAGAAGGTGTGTATATTTCTTTTTTGAAAAAGTACTTATAACATGGGTAAAAATTAGAACACTTAAAATATAGGTATAGGCGAATGGTAACGTCATACAAGTAAGGGGATGGCGTTATCATATTGTGTCGAAACTTGGCGATGGAATCTAATTGCGTGCAGACAAAGGTTGCGTCTATAATACAATTTACAACAAAAGGAATAGGAGGGAAGGAAGAATGGCGGAGTTTCATGTTGCAATTGCAGAGGATAACCCACAAATGCTAAATTTGTTAAACAATATGCTGGAAGAGGAAAATGGATTCCGGGTAGTTGGTAAGGCAGACAATGGTTCAGATGCTTATGATATGATTATGAAAACAGAACCGGATTTGGTGTTGATGGATGTAATTATGCCAAAGCTGGACGGAATTTCAGTAATGGAAAAAGTCAAAAAAGAACGGATGGGGAGGAAAATACCCTCATTCATTATGGTAACGGCAGCAGGAAATGATCAGGTGACAAGAGATGCTTTCCGGCTGGGAGCCAGTTATTTTATCATGAAACCGTTTGAAAAAGAACTGCTTATGGAAAAAATCCGGCGGGTTTGTGCTGGCTCTGAAAAACCAGCAATTCATGCAGAGAATGGCAAAGTGAATCCTTATATGGATCGGAATGAATATATCCGTCAGAATCTGGAGAACGATGTGACTCGTCTGCTTCATGAGATTGGGATTCCCGCGCATATCAAGGGCTATCAATATTTGCGGGATGCAATTGCCATTTCCGTGGAGGAAGAGGAAATTCTGGTCAGTGTTACCAAAGTGTTGTACCCAACGATTGCAAAGCGTCATAATACTACGTCGAGTCGTGTGGAACGTGCAATTCGTCATGCGATTGAAGTGGCATGGACTCGCGGGAGATTAGACACCATTCATGAGTTGTTTGGCTATACAATCAGCAATGGAAAGGGGAAGCCTACCAACTCTGAATTTATTGCACTGATTTCGGATAAAATAAGGTTAGATTACAAAAGAATGTAGAGAAACAGGGAAAGAAGACAGCAGTTTTTTAAGATTTTGCTTCCTAAATCCGCTCAAATATTGTATACTGATAATCATAAGGTCTGCTTTGGGGGCGGACAACAGATTAGGAGGTTATTTCGATGAAGAAAATTTTATTTGTTGCTTCAGAGGCGGTGCCATTTATCAAGACCGGTGGTCTGGCTGATGTGGTGGGTTCTTTGCCCAAATGCTTTGATAAGAAATATTTTGATGTGAGGGTGATGGTGCCCAAATATCTCTGCATCAAGGAAAAATGGCGCAACGAGATGACGTACATCAACCATTTTTATATGGATTATCTGGGGCAAAGCCGCTATGTGGGCATTATGCAATATGTGCTGGATGGAATTACTTTTTATTTTATTGACAATGAGTCTTATTTTAACGGGGATAAGCCCTATGGCGACTGGTTCTATGATTTGGAGAAATTTTCATTTTTTTGCCAGGCAGCATTATCTTCTTTGCCAGTGATTGGGTTTAGGCCAGATGTGGTGCATTGTCATGACTGGCAGACGGGGCTGATTCCGGTTTATCTTAAAGATCGATTCCGGGGCGGAGAGTTCTTCCGGGATATGAAATCGGTAATTACAATCCATAATCTGAAGTTCCAAGGAGTGTGGGATGTTAAGACGATACAGAGATTTTCTGGCCTGCCGGATTATTATTTTACATCTGATAAGCTGGAGGCATATAAGGATGGCAATATGTTAAAGGGTGGGATTGTGTTTGCGGACGCGATTACCACAGTAAGTCAGACTTATGCCGATGAGATTAAGATGCCGTTTTATGGAGAAGGTCTGGACGGACTAATGCGGGCCAGATCCAATAGCCTGCGGGGAATTGTCAATGGCATTGATTATGAGGATTTTAATCCCGAGACGGACAAGCATATTGCTCAGCCGTATAATGCCAAGAATTTCCGAAAAGAGAAGGCAAAGAACAAGATGAATTTGCAGGCGCAGGTAGGTCTGCCCGTCGATGAAAAGAAGTTTATGGTAGGCATCGTCTCACGTCTTACGGATCAGAAGGGATTGGATTTGATTCAGGGTGTTATGGATGAACTTTGTTCCGAAGATATGCAGCTGATCGTATTGGGCACTGGTGATGAGCGATATGAGAATATGTTCCGCCATTATGACTGGAAGTACCATGATCGGGTTTCTGCTCAGATTTATTATTCAGAAGAGTTGTCCCATAAGATTTATGCCGGATGTGATGCATTTTTGATGCCGTCGCTGTTTGAACCCTGTGGATTAAGCCAGCTGATGGCGCTGCGATATGGTACAGTTCCGATTGTGCGTGAAACCGGAGGTCTGAAAGATACCGTACAACCATATAATGAATATGAGAGTATGGGAACAGGATTTTCTTTTGCTAATTATAACGCTCATGAGATGCTGGATTCTATCCGTTACGCAAAGCATGTGTATTATGAAAAGAAGAGAGAATGGAATAAAATTATTGACCGTGCTATGGCACAGGATTTCTCCTGGCAGACTTCTGCCGCCAAATATCAGGAATTGTATGACTGGCTGATTGGCTATTAAAGGACAGGTAGAGAAGCGTATGTCATTTTGGGAGCAGATATGCGGCAATGAGGTTTTAATCAGTGCAGTGATCGGTTGGATGGTAGCACAAGTGTTGAAGACATTGATCGATTTTGCATTGAATGAGTCTTTTTCTGCAGAGCGTCTGGTGGGATCCGGAGGAATGCCTAGTTCTCATTCATCTACCGTATGCGCTTTGATGACCAGTGCGGGGATTCGATATGGAGTGGAGTCTTTTGAATTTGCGATCTGTTTTATTTTGGCGTCGGTAGTGATGTATGATGCGATTGGAGTGCGTCAGGAAACCGGGAAGCAGGCAAAATTATTGAATCTGATTATGGAACAAGATTTTTTTCATCTGGATAATGAACAGTTTCAGAAACGGTTGAAAGAGTTTGTGGGACATACCCCGCTTCAGGTATTTGCCGGAGCTTTGTTGGGGATTTTGATCGCGTTTTTCGTGCACATGAAGTTTTTTTGAGCCTTTGGTCATAACCTGCTTTTTGGTGCGTTAGATATTATGTGTCAGTGCTACCTTCCGTGGATAAGCGAGTGTTTTCTTGTTCACGGAGGGTATATAGACATAATAATATTTTTAGAGGGCAGGGAGTGTATGTATCAAAAAATGGAAGGAAATTATGTCTGGGTGTTTAAGGGCGAAAGGATTATTCTGCGGGGAAGGGACATTTGCTATGCGCATATGGACCAACGCAAGACGTTTGTCCATACAGGCAGGAGAGAGTATCGCGTAGGCGGTAGTCTGAAAGATGTAGAAGAGTTGTTAAAAGATTTGCCAATAGTAAAGACACATAATGCTTTTCTTGTACACATGGATTTTCTGGAATCGGTTAGTGTTCGGGGAGCCGTTTTAAAGGATGGAACCTTGATACCAGTCAGTCAAAATCGCTGGAAGCAGGTTCGGGAAACTGTGGAACGATATTATCAGGAATGTCATCGTGTCAGACATAAAATGCAAAAACAAGACGAAAAACTGCAAAAGAAAATATATATTGCGCAAGAGGGCTTGTCCATGAGAGAGAGTTGTGGTAATTTGGGTGCATAACATTTCTTGGCAGTGTTCTTGCTGCCAGCCATCCAAGTCCACAGGGAATCTTATCTTGATGGCGGTAAGATTCTTCTTGTCTATCTTCATTTGATACATTGGATTCGATTTGACAAATTGTCAATGACTGACAGGACAAAAGAAATCAATTGACAGCCGAAAGCGGTTGTGGTAAGATAAGTCGGTATTAGTGACGCCGGGGCTCAGTTTTTAGGATACTCCAACCAGAAACTTGGTTTTCGGTAAGCATAAAATTTAAGGAGGAAATCTCATGATTTCGAAAGAAAAGAAAGCAGCGATTATTGAACAGTATGGCAGAAAACCAGGGGATACCGGATCGCCGGAAGTACAGATTGCGATTCTGACAGCCAGGATTGCAGAGCTGACCGAGCACCTGCAGCAGAATAAGAAAGATCATCATTCCAGAAGAGGTCTTTTGAAGATGGTAGGCCGGAGACGTGGTTTGCTGGATTATTTGAAGAAAACCGATCTGGAAGGTTATCGTGCTTTGATTGAAAAGCTGGGCATCAGAAAATAAGTACAGATTCGGGGTGGAGAAGTTTCTCCACCCTGTCGTTGTTTGCGGGAGTCCGTAAAATGAGAAAAACAGAAGCTCATTATGTGAGTAATCAATGATATTTTTCAGAGGACAAGACCGAGACGACTGCTGTACACAAAAGACAGAAAACTTAGGTCGGACGGCTTTTGTGCAGAGCAGTAGTTTCGGAGTCTTCTGGCAGATATAATGAAGGAAGAAAAGAAAAGGAGACGATGTCATGTACAAAAGTTTTAGTATGGAACTGGCAGGGAGAACCCTGACAGTAGATGTGGGAAGAGTGGCCAAGCAGGCCAATGGCGCTGCCTTTATGCATTATGGGGATACGGTGGTATTGTCCACAGCCACTGCATCGGATAAGCCCCGGGAAGGGATCGATTTCTTTCCTTTAAGTGTGGAGTTTGAGGAAAAGCTGTATTCCGTGGGGAAGATACCAGGAGGTTTTAACCGCAGAGAGGGTAAGGCGTCAGAAAATGCGGTATTGACATCGCGAGTGATTGATCGTCCGATGCGACCGTTGTTTCCCAAAGATTATCGCAATGATGTGACTTTAAATAATTTGGTGATGTCTGTGGACCCGGATTGTAGTCCGGAGTATACGGCCATGCTGGGATCCGCAATTGCGACTTGCATTTCTGATATCCCTTTTGATGGTCCTTGTGCCACAACCCAGATTGGTATGATTGATGGAGAATTTATCGTAAATCCGACAAATGAGCAAAAAATGGTGTCAGATATGGCGCTGACAGTAGCTTCTACCAGAGAAAAGGTGATTATGATTGAAGCCGGTGCCAAGGAAGTGCCAGAATCGGTCATGATCCAGGCGATTTTTAAGGCCCATGAGGTAAATCAGGAGATTATTAAATTTATTGACACCATTGTGGCTGAGTGTGGTAAGCCGAAACATTCCTATGAGAGCTGTGCTGTGCCAGAAGAACTCTTTGCGGCGATCCGCGAGATTGTTCCTCCGTCAGAGATGGAAGAGGCAGTATTTACTGATGATAAGCAAACCCGGGAAGAAAATATCCGCCGGATTACCGAAAAGCTGGAGGAGGCTTTTGTGGAGAAGGAGGAGTGGCTGGCTGTCCTGGGTGAGGCAGTTTATCAGTATCAGAAGAAGACGGTCCGCAAGATGATTTTAAAGGATCATAAGCGTCCGGACGGCCGTGCAATTACGGAGATCCGTCCTTTGTCAGCAGAGATTGATCTGCTGCCAAGAGTGCATGGCTCTGGTATGTTTACCCGTGGCCAGACGCAAATTTTGAATATTTGTACGTTAGCGCCTATGTCTGAGGCTCAAAGACTGGATGGCTTAGACGAGAATGAGACTTCAAAGCGTTATATGCATCATTATAATTTCCCGTCTTATTCCGTGGGGGAGACAAAGCCGTCTAGGGGACCGGGACGCCGGGAGATCGGGCATGGTGCGCTGGCAGAGAGGGCATTGGTTCCGGTATTGCCAAGTGAAGCAGAGTTTCCTTATGCAATCCGTACCGTATCGGAGACTATGGAATCCAATGGCTCTACCTCTCAGGCAAGTATTTGTGCATCTACGCTGTCTTTGATGGCTGCCGGGGTACCGATTAAAGCGATGGTTGCAGGAATTTCTTGTGGTCTGGTGACCGGAGAGAGCGATGATGATTATCTTGTATTGACAGATATACAGGGCCTGGAGGATTTCTTTGGTGATATGGACTTTAAGGTGGGTGGCACGCACAAGGGAATCACAGCGATCCAGATGGATATTAAGATTCATGGTTTAACCCGACCGATTATTGAGGAAGCGATTGCCAGAACCCGCGAGGCAAGGTTGTATATTTTAGATGAGGTGATGAAGCCAGTAATTTCCGAACCTCGGAAAGAAGTGGGCAAATATGCGCCAAAGATTGATCAGATTATTATTGATCCTCAAAAGATCGGGGACGTGGTAGGGAAGCAAGGGAGCACGATCAATAAAATTATCGAAGAGACAGGGGTAAAGATCGATATTTCTGAGGATGGCCGTATAGATATCTGTGGTACCGATAAGGAGATGATTGAGAAAGCAAAGGAGATCATTACCAGTATTGTGACAGATATTGAGCCAGGACAGGTGCTCGCGGGCAAAGTGGTGAGGATTATGCCCTTCGGTGCTTTCGTGGAACTGAAACCAAAGAAAGATGGCATGGTGCATATTTCCAGACTGTCTGACAAACGGGTCGAGAAGGTGGAGGATATGGTAAACATCGGAGACTCTGTGACAGTAAAGGTGTTGGATATAGATAAAATGGGAAAAATTAGTCTTAGTATGAAACCAAGTGATCTGAACTAAATGCTTGTTAAAGATTAAAAAGGAAAAATAGCCGCCAGTATTTTGCAGGAGTGCAGAATATCGGCGGTTGTTTTATACTTGTGTTATAACGGAATGTTTTGGGGCTGACGATGATGATAGACTGTGAGATAGCGAAAGCCACAATCAATAAGAATGGCTTTTGTCCGATCAAAAGCGTGTCCGATATATTCTGGGGTATGGGCATCCGAACCGAGAGTGATCGATTCTCCGCCTAATTGACGATAGCGTCGAAGGATATCTTCTGTGGGGTTTGGATGACTCAATCCATACTTAAAACCGGCAGTATTGCACTCCAGTGCGATACCTTTTTCGATCAGTGTTTTTAAAATGGGATCGATGTAGTCTTGATAGGCAAGGTAAGAGTAATTTTTGTTGGTGGCAGGACCATAACGAACTACATAGTCCAGATGACCAAAGGAGTCAAAACAGCTTAGCGTTTGGATGCACTTGAGTGAGACTTCAAAGAAGCGTTCGTAGGCGGCGCGCTCGGTTCTTCCTTGAAAGAAGCTGGGATAATAGGGATCCATTTGATCGATGAAATGGCAGGAGCCAATAATATAATCAACATCAAGAGAGCGAGTCAATTGTTCCAAATAGTCCTGAATGTGGATTTGCAGGCCCAACTCCACACCGATACCGATTCGGATGCGGTCAGAGTATTCTTCCTGCAAGCTGCGCAACTGAGAAAGGTAGGAAGAAAAATCGAGAAGAAAGATTTCTTCTGTCATACCAGTGGCATAATCATGGTGATCGGTAATGCATAATTCTGTCATGCCCAGAGAAAGACATCGTTCAACCTGGATACGGGCAGGAGTGGTGCAGTCGCCGGAAAACGCGGTGTGAATATGGGTGTCAGGGAGCATAAAAGGGGAACCTCCTTGCTATGATATTTATTGGGATTATAGCGGATATCGGCGGAGAATGCAATGGGGGAGCGAAACGAAAATGCGCAAACTCGTTTTGCACAGATCATGTACATTTCTGTTTCAATGTAAAATTCGGAAACGTAAGATATTCTTAGTCTGGAATTTTATTATGTGAAAACTTGTTGAAATAGGAAGGCAGATTATGGTATCATGAATTTGATTTTCGGTTTTATTTACTGGTAACAGAATGACAGATGAGCAGACAGGGAGAAGAGAATGGTGATAAACGATATTTCAAATATGTTTGGGTTTTTAGGCGGTCTGGGGATGTTTCTGTATGGAATGAGCATTATGGCGGATGGCATGCAAAAGACGGCGGGCAGCCGAATGAGTAGCTTTCTGGGAATGCTGACCAATAATCGTTTTTTGGCGGTTGTGCTGGGCGCATTGATCACAGCAATCATTCAGAGCAGTGGAGCGACCACTGTGATGGTGGTAGGTTTTGTCAGCGCAGGGGTTCTAAACTTGTCTCAGGCAGTAGGGGTGATCATGGGGGCGAATATTGGTACGACGATCACGGCCTGGATTGTGTCTATGAGTCAGTTGGGAGATGCGTTTGAGATTATGAAGCCGGGCTTTTATGCGCCGCTGATTATCGGTGTGGGAGCATTGCTTTTGGTGTTTGCCAAAGGGCAGAAAAAGAAAACGATCGGCGAAATTTTGATCGGTTTGGGACTTTTGTTTACGGGTCTGGATTTTATGTCTGGTTCTATCAGCCCTTATACAGATGCACCTATTTTTGCTAAAGCATTTGCTCTTTTGGGCGGGAATCCTCTTCTAGGAATGTTGATTGGCGCTCTGGTGACAGCGCTATTGCAGAGTTCTTCGGCTTCTGTCGGTATCTTACAGACACTAGCGATGAATGGAATTGTGACAACGAATGCGGCAATCTATATTACTTTGGGGCAAAATATTGGCTCTTGTGTTACAGCTATGCTTTCGAGTGCCGGGAGTTCGCGGACGGCAAAGCGGGCGGCGGTGATGCATTTGACGTTTAATGTGATTGGTGCGATTCTTTTTGGCATTTTGGGATTTATGGTATTTTCGATGATGCCTTCTTTTGCCACAGCCAATATTAATGCGGTACAAATATCTATTTTCCATACAGTATTTAATCTGACTATGACGACTTTGCTGTTTCCTTTTGGGGATCAGCTTGTGAAGCTGTCAGGAATTGTAGTAAAAGAAAAAGAGGAGGAAGGCACTGCCTGGGATCAGGAGGCAGCAGCAACTTTGAGACATTTGGATGAGCGTATTTTTGAATCTCCGGCATTTGCCGTGGAGACGGCGGCGTTGGAGGTGGTTCACATGGGGCAGATTACGATGAAAAATGTCAAACGAGCTCTGGATGCTGTTCTTACGGGCAATCTGGAGGAAGTTGAGGATGTGTATAAAACAGAAAAAACCATAGATAATATGGAAAAGATGTTGACGGAGTATCTGATTAAGGTGGATAATCTTTCTTTGACGGAACGGCAAAAACGGATTGTCAATAATTTGTTCTACAGTGTCAGTGATATTGAGCGGATTGGCGATCATGCAGAAAATATGGCGGAGCAGGCAGAATATCTGGTACAGCATAAGTTGGATTTCACGGAGACGGGAATGAGGGATCTAAAGAACATCAGTGACAGTGTGATTCAGTCTTTTCAGTATGCTATTAATGCCAGACAGACTGGCAATATGGATTCTGTGCGCAAGGTAAGTCAATATGAGGACGATGTGGATAATCAGGAAGAGGAATTGCGGGAGAAACATATTGAACGTCTTTCTGCGGGGCGATGTGAACCTTCTGCCGGCGTAGTATTCCTGGATATTCTCAGTAATCTGGAGCGTATTTCCGATCATGCTTACAATATAGCTGGTTATGTCAAAGATGAACTGTAACGAGTAAGGAATAGAACTTTTGACTTGTATTGAAAAAAGTAGCGATACAGATGCCGGAACGATTGCGAAAAAGATTCATAAATACAGGTAAAATGGCAAAAAACCTCTTGCTATTTTGTCCATAATTGGGTAAAATAGGAATCAGGGTTGATTATAATTTAACAATCAATAATTTTTTAACAATCTAGGAGGAATTGATTATGGCAGTAAAAGTAGCAATCAATGGTTTTGGACGTATTGGCCGTCTGGCATTCAGACAGATGTTCGGAGCAGAGGGATATGAGGTTGTAGCGATCAACGATCTGACAGATCCGAAGATGCTGGCTCACCTGTTGAAGTATGATACTGCTCAGGGTGGATATGCCGGCCATATCGGCGAGGGCAAGCATACCGTTGAGGCTGGTGAAGACTCCATTACCGTAGATGGAAAGACCATCCGGATTTACGCAGAGAAAGACGCTGCCAATCTTCCGTGGGGCGAGATTGGTGTTGACGTAGTTCTGGAATGTACCGGCTTCTACACCTCCAAGGCGAAATCCCAGGCTCATATTGATGCTGGCGCTAAGAAGGTTGTTATCTCCGCACCGGCGGGCA
>Ga0137306_101024_pt1 | contig 31452 bp, 29 predicted proteins | sample Inofroosms_March_FD_97187 | JGI IMG/M metagenome (GOLD analysis project Ga0137306, IMG submission 97187) | Mouse cecal microbial communities from Vienna, Austria - N-Acetylneuraminic and N-Acetylglucosamine D2O microcosms_March | ecosystem: Host-associated > Mammals > Digestive system > Large...
GGCGTCAATCTGTGAGCGGACGAAGTCCTTCGCGTCATCAAAGCTTCGCTCCCCGGGGAATTCTGACATGGTTACAGGCAGAGGGTGTTCCTGCCCCGCGGCTGCGTCGGCGATATATTTTTCGAATCCCTCTATGAACCATTGAAGCTTCTTTACCCCGCTGACCCGTGGGCGGATGTAGGGCTTCATCTTCTGGCTGAAGGAAATGTAGTCTTTCTTTGTAAGTGAGTGTACCGGACCTGGATACAGATACCGGGCTTCTTTTCGAAGGGCCAGGTAGATGCAGCAGTCACAGGCTGTTGCTGCCGCACAGCCGCCGATGTGCATAACAATGTTCGTGAACCAGTCCTGGCTGCCGCCAAATGCGCCGTCAATCGTGAAATATTCTAATTCCTTTTTCATGCTGTCACATCTCCTTTGTGATTATACTTACGTCTATGAAATCTGCCGTGCTGTTTAAAATTCAGTTATACTCACGGCCGATGAGATCTGCCGTGAGAATCGCGCCAGCCACAGCCGCAAAGCGGCATATTTCCTTATGTGGCTGTGCGTATCGTGTTATACTGCACGGCCGATTTATCTGGCGCGCAGTTAAAACTCCCGTCTTGGCCGGTATACCGGCATATGCAGCACATGCTCCTGATCAATTTTATTTCCTAGATAAACAAAGCCTCCGTCATCTTTTTCCTTCACGGTTACCACATGGCTGAAGGCGCGGTCTGTTCCTTCCTCCACGAAAACCGCATCCACATATAAGTCCAGGGTGTCATCCCCATTTTCCTTACAGTCTGTCACCTCTGGAAATGGCTGCAGCTGCGGGAGGCGGTTCCAGCCGGTGATGGCCAGCCAGGGGTAAGTGCCTTTTTTCTTATCATAAAAAGCACGCTGCTCAAGCTCGCCGGTCTCTATATCCAGATACCGCTGTATCGTATCCTCAAACTCCTCTTTGGGGATCCCATCCCGGAAAATGTCTTTGTCAGGCCTCCGACCCGAAGACATATAATAGAAAGAATCAAACAGGTCATTGAATTCAAGCTGACTGAGATCACTTGCATCCCAGTCTCTCAGGAACAGGTTATTGCTGAAATAGCTGACCGGTTCAATGCATTTTTTTGAAAGTCTCCGGCATTCACTGTCAAGAGGCAGAATCCGGTAAAAAATATGCATATCCATCTCCTGGTTTCTAGACAGAGCCTTCTCCCAGATCAGCCAGCCCTTTTCCGTATAATCCCACTGGTATGTGCATATTTTCTCAATCTGCTGCACAGTGGGAGTCATGTCCTGGTGTACATCTTTGTTCCCGTTCTTTGTATCGTCCATCAGGCTGCCATGATACACTGCACTTGCAAAGGTGACAAATAAATTTTCTTTTTCAAATTCAAGCTTATAATATCTGAATATACCGTTGGTATTTACCGAATAAAATTCTGCCCCGGCATTTTTGCCCGCCTTTCCGCGCCGGATCGCGCTGTCCACCTCTTCGTAGTTTCTCATGTTATCATCCCGGCTTCCGCAAATGACTGCTTTTTTGTCCTGTGCAATGAGGTCAGCCATCCTGTGTATATCGTCCTCGGCCAGTACGCCGCCGGGAGAAGAGGCATCCGCTGCCTGGCTGTAAATGGGAGCGCACTTTTCCATCACATCAGACAGCTTTTTCAGGATATTGTTCTTTTGAGTATCTTTAAGCTCTATGTACTTTACTTCATAATCGGGGTTATCATCCGGCATTTCTTCTTTATTATTGTATGCGTCTTTTGTGCGGGATAACTCCGCTGCGTGATCCGTAAACTCACTGCGCCCGTCCTGCGATTCCGTCTGACATCCTGAAAGCAGCAGGACAGCAATTGACAGTATAAGGGGGAGCACAGCGGCGTATTTCCTTTTTAGGGATATTTTCATGTTCAGATGTTTCCTTTCCCGCAGATTTCCCATTTGGGATTTTCATGTGGATTATAACACGCTTTTTTGGGTTTGCCAATTGGGGACGGGGTAAAATTAATTTTACCCCGTCCCCAATTGGCGATTGACAAGAAAACTTGACCCTGATATAATAAAAATGACAAGAAAACTTGGCAAAATGAAAAGTGGGGTGAATTTTATGGATAAATATGAAGTGCTTCGCAGGGTGCAGGACAGGAATTCCAACAAATTGGATGAGATGGAACAGGATATTTTAAACAGGGGTTGTAAAGCTGGACTATGGGTAGGACTGATCGCCTGCCTGATCGCAATGGCTGCTAAGGTAATTGCAGGTGTTCCATATTACGATGTATATGCAATCTACTGCTTTATGGCTGGAGGCCAGTGGATCTATAAATGGGTGAGACTAAAAAAAAGAAATGATTTATGCTATGGAATCTTATGGTGTACAATGGCAGTGGGGTTATTTATCGGTTACTTAATTAGTATTTTTTGATGGTGGCTGTATGGATACAGAATTGATATTAAGAAATAATTTAAAACAGGCAAGAACGGAAAAAAAGCTGTCTCAGAATGAGCTCGCCAGGCTGGTAGGTGTGTCTCGTCAGACCATCTGTTCTATTGAGACGGGCGTATTTAATCCCACTGCTAAATTAGCGCTGATTCTGTGTATTGCATTAGATAAAAAATTTGAGGAATTATTTTATTTTTAACCGGGCTATAATGATTAGCCTGCCAGGCTGGAAACTAGAATCAGGAGGGTGTTGAAAATGAACGGAAAGACATTGGCGGATATTTCTACCGGGCCGGACTGGCTGCTGAGTGTTGTAATTGCTCTGTTTGCCGTACTGTCAGTTCTTTTTTTGCTGGGAAAGGGAAGCTGGCTGATCGCAGGATACAACACAGCTTCCGAGAAGGAAAAGCAACAGTATAATAAGAGGAGGCTGTGCAGGTGTAGATTTGAGGGAGGTTTGACACATGAATATTAAAGATCTGAACACTTTTATTACTGTAGCGGAAAATAAAAATCTTACCAGGGCTTCTAAGCTGCTGTACATGACGCCCCAGGGGGTCAGCAAGATTATAAAAAATTTAGAAAGCGAGAGTGACTGTGAACTGTTTCTCCGCACTGGTAATGGAATGGAGCTGTCTGAATGTGGGCGGCATTTTTTTGAATATGCAAAAAAAGCGAATTCCGAATATCACAAAATGCGGCAGGAGCTTCTCTGGATTAAGCAGAAAGAGAGGGGTGTCGTTGACCTCCTTTCCGCGTTCGGGATTCTCCGGCTGATTACTTCGGAGTGTCTCCGTGACTTTAAAGAGAAATATCCGGAGATTGAATTCCATTACCGGGAATGTCCGGATAAGCAGATTGAACGCTGGTTTCAGGCTGGGGAAGGAAATGTGGCATTTTCCCTTGCCCCGTGTGATGAAGCTCTGTATGACGTATTGGAGCTGGAGTCCTTTCCGGTGAAACTTCTGGTTAATAAGGCGCATCCTCTCAGCCGGAAAAGTTCTGTTATCATAGAGGATTTGAAGGATGAGCCTCTTTATATAGAAAGCAGTGAGTTCAAGATCCACGATCGGATTGTCGGAAAATGCCAGGAAGCCGGGTTTAAACCTAATATCATATTCGAGACAAGCGGTTTTAGCCTGTGCCATAAAATGGTCCGGGAGAATAAAGGGATCTCTGTGACTGTGGACTTTGTATCGGATGATATGGGACATAGCAATATGGTGTTAATTCCATTTTCCGATGACAATTATGAATGGAAGATCTGCATGCTTACACGGAAGAACGAAGTGCCGGGGAATGGTGTGGATCTTTTTCAAAAGCATGTAAAAAAGCAGATGGATCTCATCCGGGCAGGAGTTGTCAGAAGATAGTTGAACATATGAAACGAATGGTTGACATACTGTTAGGAAATATCCTTTTTCCATAAATTTCATAGTGTTGATTCCTCTGTTTTTGTTGAAAATCTATATATATAGAAAGTGATGATAATCTCATAGTGTTTTTCGATAACTGTCATCTCAAAAGCTATGATAAGCTGTTATCATACGATGTAAGCGTCAAAAGATATTTTGACGCTTCTAATACACGAGGAGGTAATTTGATATGAAAATCGGGGTAACAGAGATTAGCCCAAGAAGAGTTCAACAGGTAGCGGAAAAGAAATTTAAAGACGGATATTACTGCTGTGAGGCACTGGTAAGTGCAATCCGCGATGAGTTCCGTCTTGATGTGCCGGAAGATGTGATCGCTATGGCATCCGGAATGGCAGTCGGCGCCGGCAAATCAGGATGTGTCTGCGGAGCATTCAACGGAGGCATTCTTGCTCTTGGAATGTTCTTTGGACGTACAGAGCAGGACGGGCCTGGGAATCCAAAAAGTGTTAAGTGTATGGAGCTTACGAAAGAACTTCATGACTGGTTCAAATCGGCAAACCAGAAGAATGCAATCTGCTGCCGTGTCCTTACGAAAGAATTTGACAAGGGACGCGGGGAACATAAGGAGCAGTGTATCTTTTTCACTGGTCTGTGTACCTGGAAGGTCGCACAGATCGTATGCCGCGAACTTGGGATTAAGAATCTTGATGAAATAGACGAACCTGCACCGAGGCGTACAATCGCTGAGATCTAAAAGGGAACACGTCTTTTGTTTTACAGAAAGGATATCTGAAACGTGAAAAATATGATTAAAAAGATCCCGATTCCATTTTGCGGCGTGATGCTTGGATTCGCAGCTTTAGGAAATCTCCTTCAAAGCTATGGGGAGGGCATCCGTTATGTGTGTGGGATTGTGGCAGCGTTTATACTTGTTCTCGTTCTTCTGAAGCTTATTATGTTTCCGCAGATGATCAAAGAGGATATGCAGAACCCGATTATGGCAAGTGTGGCAGGAACATTTCCGATGGCCCTTATGCTTCTTAGTACCTATATCAAACCATTTATCGGAGCAGCGGCGAAATATCTCTGGTTCTTTGCAATCGGGTTGCACATTGCACTGATTATTTATTTTACGGTGAAATTTATATTGAAACTGCAGATGCCGAAAGTGTTTGCAAGCTACTATATTGTATATGTGGGGATTGCAGTGGCAGCAGTAACAGCGCCTGCATTTGAACAGCTGACTGTAGGAGCGGCAGCTTTCTGGTTCGGATTTGTGACACTGATCGCCTTACTGATTCTTGTGACGATACGTTACACAAAATATCCGCAGATTCCGGAACCGGCCAGGCCGCTGATCTGTATCTATGCAGCGCCCACAAGCCTCTGCATCGCCGGATACGTTCAGTCGGTAATGCCGAAATCAAGGAGCTTTCTGCTGGCAATGCTTGCACTGGCAACGGTTCTTTATATTTTTGCACTTGTAAAAGCAGCTGGATATTTAAAACTGCAGTTCTATCCAAGCTATGCGGCATTTACGTTTCCATTTGTAATCAGCGCCATTGCAACAAAACAGACCATGGCCTGTCTTGCCAATATGGGACAGCCTGTGCCGCTCCTAAAGCCGGTTGTTCTTGTTGAAACGATTATAGCAGCAGTATTCGTGGTCTATACCTTTATTAGATTCATGGGATTTGTTTTCACAAAAAATAAATAAGGATCAAGAAAAAGAATCTGTCTAACGCAGCATCTGAAGGTAAAAATTTAGATGCTGTTTTATTATACCTTTTGACGTCAGAGGGATATCAATCATACAAAAGCGGTCACAGCAATGATTCTGGCGCGGGCCTTGGGGTGCAGATGTGAGGAGCTGCTGGAAATATCGGAACAATTGTCTATGAAGAGCTGGGCAGTGCAGAGTCTGAAGAATATTTTTGTTCTGTACATTTATAGCAGCACTCACTCTTTGTATCATTCTGGCAATGGGAAAAAGGCAGCGCCTGGCAAAAGAAGATGTACTTTTCGGGGCGCTGATTGGGATTCCCAATTATTATTCCGCCAGATTCCTTTTGAAGTCCCTCTCTTATGTGCCGGCAATCGTGGCATATCCCACGTACAGTGTATCAGCTATCGTTCTGGTAAGCATAGCAGGCGTCCTTCTGTTTGGAGAGAAAATGAACGTAAGGAGAAAAATTGCGATCGCGTTGGTGCTCGTAGCGCTGTTCCTGTTGGGGACGGGGTAAAATTAATTTTACCCCGTCCCCAATTTGCAATTTGCACAAAAAACATGCAGTATATTTGTTAAATATGCTATTAATTACAAAATGGGACTTAAGTCCTTTTTGACTGGGGATATTCCCTGTAAAATGGATTTATAAGAACAGCAGTAATAATTTCAGGTGGTAAAGTTGTAATAAGGAAAGGGGAAGGTTTTATGAATTATTCAGAGAATGCAGGCAAGCAGTATCATATTCAGGTGGGAGTTGGCGATGTCGGGCGTTATGTAATTATGCCGGGTGACCCGAAGAGGTGTGCGAAGATTGCACAGTACTTTGACCAGGCGGAGCTTGTGGCGGACAGCAGGGAGTATGTTACGTACACGGGTTATCTTGACGGGGTGAAGGTGAGTGTGACTTCCACAGGAATTGGCGGCCCTTCGGCAGCCATCGCTATGGAGGAGCTGGTGATGGCGGGAGCGGATACTTTTATCCGGATCGGGACATGCGGAGGAATGCAGACGGAGGTGATGAGCGGCGATGTGGTCATTGCAAGCGGCGCAATCCGGATGGAAGGGACGAGTAAGGAATACGCTCCCATTGAATTTCCGGCGGTGGCAGATATTCAGGCGGTAAATGCATTGATTCAGGCTGCCAGGACGCTGAAGCAGAATTATCATGTAGGGGTTGTGCAGTGCAAGGATTCCTTCTACGGGCAGCATTCACCAGAGACGAAGCCTGTGAGTTATGAGCTGATGGATAAGTGGGAGGCATGGAAGAGACTTGGATGCCTGGCATCAGAAATGGAGTCAGCCGCTCTGTTTGTTGTGGCCAGCAGCCTTCATGTAAGAGCTGGATCCTGCTTCCTTGTGATGGCGAACCAGGAGAGGGAGAAGAAAGGGCTGGAGAATCCGGTTGTCCATGATACGGATATGGCAGTCCGGGTTGCGGTTGAAGCACTGCGCAGGCTGATTAAGGAGGACGGAGAGTCCTAGTATAATGAACAGATCAGACAGATAGACAGATCTTCGCAGGGGATGTCCCTGCCGGATCATTTAGCGAGGAGGATTTCACATGAGTAAAGAACTGAGTAAGGAACCGAATAAAGAACTGAGTAAAGGACAGATTGCCAGTCTGATTGAGACAGCCATAGAGCAGCTTTCGTATTCCTACGTGCCCTATTCTGGTTTTAGGGTAGGTGCGGCGCTTCTCGCAGAGAACGGAGCAGTCTATACGGGATGCAATATTGAAAATGCTGCTTACACTCCTACTAATTGTGCGGAAAGGACGGCGTTTTTCAAAGCCGTAAGCGAAGGGGTTAAGAACTTCCGGGCAATTTGCGTTGTGGGAGGGCAGGACGGGAAGCTGACAGATTTTGCGCCGCCCTGTGGTGTGTGCCGTCAGGTGATGATGGAGTTCTGCAGTCCAGAGGAATTTGAGATCATACTGGCGACTACGACAGAAAGCTACAAGGTTTATAAGCTTAAGGAACTGATGCCCATGGGCTTTGGCCCGGGTAACCTGGCATAATCCATAAGGGAATACTAAGGAACTGTATGTAAAAGTTATTTACTACAGTTTCTAAGGCAGACAGAATCATAAATCAGGAGGTATGGATATGGGGAATTATAAGCGTATTTTTGTAATTGTAATTGATTCACTGGGAATCGGAGCAATGCCGGACAGTGAGCGGTTCGGTGATATCGGAGTAAACACACTGGGACACATTTCGGAGTCAGTGGAGACTTTCTGCATTCCGAACCTGCAGAAGCTGGGGCTTGCCGGCCTGACGCCTCTTAAGCAGGTGGCGCCGTCAGATGCACCCCTTGGCTATCAGGCAGTGCTCAAGGAGGCAAGCAACGGGAAGGATACCATGACCGGGCACTGGGAGATGATGGGAATTGAGACAGAGACGCCGTTTCAGACATTTACGGAGCACGGATTCCCGAGGGAGCTTATTGATGAGCTGGAGAAGCGCACGGGGCACAAGGTTATCGGAAATAAGAGCGCAAGCGGAACAGAGATTATAGAAGAACTGGGAGAAGAGGAAATTGCCACAGGACATATGATTGTCTATACATCTGCGGACTCTGTTCTTCAGATCTGCGGAAATGAGGAGACCTTTGATCTTAAAGAGCTGTACCGCTGCTGCGAGATTGCAAGGGAGCTGACTCTGAGAGAGGAGTGGAAGGTGGGACGGGTCATTGCAAGACCGTACATCGGAAAGAAGAAGGGAGAGTTCGAGCGCACCAGCAACCGGCATGACTATGCCTTAAAGCCGCCTCGCAAAACCGTGCTAAATGCACTAAAGGAGGAGGGACTGGACGTCATTTCCGTAGGAAAGATTGTGGATATTTTCGACGGGGAGGGAATCACAGAGGCACACAAGTCCAGATCGTCCGTCCACGGCATGGAGCAGACCATCGGGCTTGCCCGGTCAGAATTCCAGGGTCTGTGCTTCGTGAACCTTGTTGACTTTGATGCAAAATGGGGCCACAGAAGAAACCCGTCGGGATACCGGGACGAGCTGGAGAGATTCGATGAGAAGCTGGGAGAGCTTTTAGAGATTCTTAATGAGGATGATCTTCTCATTATCTCGGCAGACCATGGAACGGATCCGACTTATACGGGAACCGACCACACCAGGGAGAAGGTGCCCTTCCTTGCATATTCAAAATCCATGAAGGGAAGCGGAAGACTTCCGGAACAGGAGACATTTGCAGTGATCGGGGCCACGGCTGCGGAGAACTTTGGGGTTCCCATGCCGGAACATACCATCGGGCAATCGCTTCTTAAATACTTAAAATAAGAGCAATGATTTAGCGGGGCAGCGTATTTGCTGTGCTTAACCGCGAGGAAAATGAGGAGGAAGAGACAATGAAGAGTGTGAAAAGGCTTGTGTCCTGCCTGATTGCCGTTTCCATGGTCATGGCTATGACCGCCTGCGGAAATACGGAAGAAGAGGGCGCAGGCAGTTCAGAATATCGTGTTGCAATGATCACAGATGCGGGAGATATCACGGACCAGTCCTTTAATCAGACGACTTACGAGGCATGTTCTGAGTACTGTTCTGAGCATGACATTGATTTTACTTACAAGAAGCCGGACGGGGATACAGATTACGCGAGAATCGCCATGATCGACGTGGCGGTAGCGGAGGGCTATAACATTATTGTCATGCCGGGATACATTTTCGCGCCGGCTCTTGTGGAGACGACCTATAAATATCCGGATGTGAAATTTATCGCACTGGATATGACGGCAGGAGATATTATCGCTGCCGCTGTTGGAAATAAATATTATGAAAATCCGGATGCATACGAAGCTTCCGATTACTATAACACCGGAAACACATACTGTGCGGTCTACCGGGAAGAGCTTCCCGGATATATGGCAGGGTACGCGGCTGTGAAGCTTGGCTACCGGAAGCTGGGTTATCTTGGCGGTCAGGCAGTTCCGGCAGTTATGCGCTTCGGATTCGGCTATCTTCAGGGGATTGACGAGGCGGCAAAAGAGCTGGGCGTGACGGATGATGTGACAGTCCAGTACGCTTACGGCGGGCAGTTCTACGGCTCCACGGAAATCACAGCAACCATGGATACCTGGTACAGCGGGGGAACGGAGATTGTATTTGCCTGCGGCGGGGGTATTTTTACATCTGCGGCAGAAGCGGCCGCCAAGGTCGGAGGAAAGATGATTGGGGTTGACAGTGATCAGTCTGCCCTTATAGATGTGTACGGAGAGGGAATGACGGTCACTTCGGCCATGAAGGGCTTAGGCGCGACGGTAAAGGCGCTCCTTGACTCCATCATTACACTGGGAACCTGGGAGGAGCATGTAGGGAAGATTGAGAACCTGGGCCTTGTATCAGGAACGGAGACGGAGGAGAACTATGTGGGACTGCCGGAAGATACAACCCAGTGGAACAATGACTTCACCGTGGAGGATTACCGGGAGCTTGTAAAGAAACTATTTGACGAGGAGATCATGGTAGACAGCTCAATTGACGCAATGCCTGAAGTTTCCGTGGAGGTTAATGTAAGAGAAGGAACGATTATGTAGGGAGGTGGGAGAAAATGGCAGAATATGCTGTCGAGATGCTGGGCATTACCAAGAGATTTCCCGGCATCATAGCAAATGATAATATTACACTACAGTTAAAAAAGGGAGAAATTCACGCGCTTCTTGGCGAAAACGGCGCAGGCAAATCCACGCTCATGAGCGTCCTGTTCGGGCTGTACCAGCCAGAGGAGGGCGAGATCCGCAAAGACGGGCAGAAGGTGGAGATCCGGAATCCGAATGACGCCAATAGTCTTGGAATCGGCATGGTTCACCAGCATTTCAAGCTGGTAGACTGCTTTTCCGTGCTGGATAATATCATCCTCGGCGTGGAGCCCACCCAGGGAGGCATGCTGAAAAAGGACGAGGCGAGGCAGAAGGTTATGGAGCTGTCCGGGCGTTACCATCTGCAGGTGGATCCGGACGCCCTTGTGGAAAATATTACTGTGGGAATGCAGCAGAGAACCGAGATCTTGAAAATGCTGTACAGGGACAATGAGATTCTTATATTTGACGAGCCCACCGCAGTTCTGACAGTCCAGGAGATTGCGGAGCTGATGCATATCATGAAGGGACTTGCAAAGGAGGGAAAGAGCATCCTGTTCATTTCCCATAAGCTCAATGAGATCATGGAGGTTGCGGACCGGTGCACGGTTTTAAGGAAAGGGAAATATGTGGGGACCGTGGAGACAAAGGATACGAATCCGGAAAAGCTGTCCGCCATGATGGTGGGAAGGGATGTAAGCTTTAAAGTTGACAAGAAACCTGCGAAGCCCGGGGACGTGGTGCTGGATGTAAAAAATATGTCTGTCGCAGGCGGAAATAAAAAGGATGCGGTCCATGACGTGACATTCCAGGTGCGGAAAGGGGAAATTGTCTGCATTGCAGGGATTGACGGAAACGGACAGACAGAGCTGATCTACGGCCTGTCAGGCCTGGAGCCATTAAAGAGCGGAACGATCTTCATGAACGGAAAGGATCTGACCAAAGAATCTATCCGCCGCAGATCGGTGCTCGGAATGAGCCATATACCCGAGGACCGCCACAAGCACGGTCTTGTGCTTGACTATTCACTGGAAAATAACATTGTGCTTCAGAGGTATTTTGAACCCCGGTTTACGGATCAGTTCGGTATACTTAAAAGAAAGGAAATCCGGGATTATGCTACAGGGCTGATTGACAAATTTGACGTGCGTTCCGGAGAGGGACCGGCAACGGTGACAAGGGCCATGTCAGGAGGAAACCAGCAGAAGGCGATTATCGCCCGTGAGATTGATAAGGATCCGGATTTTCTGATTGCGGTACAGCCTACGAGAGGCGTGGATATCGGTGCAATCGAATTTATCCATAAGCAGCTTATTGAGCAGAGGGACGCGGGGAAGGCAGTGCTTCTTGTGAGTCTGGAGCTTGATGAGGTTATGGATGTTCCGGACCGGATTCTGGTTATGTATGAAGGCGGACTGGTGGGAGAATTCAAACCAGAGGATATTACGATGGAAGAACTTGGACTCTATATGACCGGAGCCAGGAAACAGGAGGTGTAGGACATGAACACGAAAAATGAAAAGAAAAGTTTTTTTGAGCGTGCAGGAGTCCAGTCTGTGGCAGCATCTCTTTTGTGTATCATTCTTGGTTTACTGATTGGATACCTTGTACTTTTATGCATCAACCCGGCAGGAGCGGGAAAAGCGATCACTTCGATTCTGAAGAATTTCCTGTATTTCCCAAGGCCGGAGGTTGCACTTGAGTACTTCGGAAGTACGCTGGCAAAGTCGGCGCCGCTTCTTATGTGTACGCTGTCGATTCTGTTTGCCTACAAGGTGGGGCTTTTTAATATTGGTGCATCCGGGCAGTATGCGGTGGGAGCAGGCTTAAGCCTGTATCTTGCACTGGCCCATGGAATGCCCTGGTATGTCTGTGTGATCGCGGCAATGATCGGAGGCGGTGTGCTGGGAGGTATTGCAGGCGCGTTAAAGGCATATCTCAATGTAAATGAGGTAATCGCAGGTATCATGCTGAACTGGATCAGCCTTTACAGCGTAAATATGCTGCTTACAAAGGTAAAGGAAGCGAGCACTACATACACGGCGGCGCTCAGAACAAACAGCCCGGGCGCGCTGCTTCCGGGGGCAGGACTTAACCACCTGTTCTCTGACAACCGGTATGTGACCATCGCAATTCCGCTGGCAATACTGATTGCGGCAGGTGTGTGGATTGTGATGGAGAAGACAAAGCTTGGGTTTGAGCTGCGTGCCACAGGACTGAATCTGAACGCGGCGAAATATGCGGGAATGAAGGAAAAGCGCAATATGATTCTGACTATGGCGATTGCCGGGGCGCTCTCAGGGCTTGGGGCGGCATTCCTCTACTTAAGCGGAATCGAGCAGTGGTCCTGCGCGCAGACGGCGGTTCCGGCCATGGGCTTTAACGGAATTGCGGCCGCATTCCTGGGAGGATTAAATCCCATTGGAAGTATCTTTTCCTCTTTCTTTATCCAGCATATTACGAGCGGCGGCTCCTATGTAGATAAGATGATCTACAGCTCTCAGATTTCAGATCTGATCTCAGCCATTATTATCTACTTCTGCAGCTTTGTGCTGTTCTTTAAGTCCTGTATGGGGCGTGCTGTGGGAAAAGGCAGGAAAGGAGGTAACAGGTAATGGCATTATTATTACAATATACGCTGATCTATGCGTCTGTGCTTCTCTTAGTGGCTCTGGGCGGATGCTTCTCCGAGCACAGCGGCGTGATTAACCTGGGACTGGAGGGAATTATGGTTATGGGCGCTCTTGGCGGAGCACTTGTGATGAAGTATATGGAAAGCTTGCCGGGGATTCTGATGCTTCTGGCAGTTATGATTGGAAGTATTTTATTCGGCGTAGTCTATTCCCTGCTGCTTGCGGTGGCGGCGATTCAGTTTAAAGCAGACCAGACGCTGGTGGGGACTGCCATGAACCTGTTAGGAATGGCGGCGGCTACTGTATTTGTTAAGGCAATGAATATGGCGGAGAATGTAAATAACGTCTCCTCGTCGATTCAGTATATTGAACAGAAAAAGGCATTTTCCCTGCTGAAAATCGGGAAATTTGAGCTAAGCTGGTTTATGGTGATTGCGGCGGCGCTCCTTGTGGTATCACACATTGTTCTGTATAAGACGAGGTTCGGCCTGCGTCTGATGGCCTGCGGGGAACATCCCCAGGCAGCAGACTCCGTTGGGATCAATGTCTGCCGGATGCGCTATGCGGGAGTGCTTATCTCAGGCATGCTTGGCGGACTTGGAGGAATCGTCTATATTACGGCGGGAGTCAGCGAGTGGAAATTCGAGAACGGCGTGGCGGGCTTCGGGTTCCTTGCCCTTGCTGTTATGATCTTCGGACAGTGGAAGCCGAAGCTGATTGGAATTGCCGCACTCCTCTTCGGCCTGTTCCGCGCCCTGTCAAATGTCTACTCTGGATTTGACGCGCTGACGGCGCTGCATCTTCCGAGCACGGTGTACAACATGCTTCCATATATTATTTCGCTGGTGATACTGGCTCTGTTCTCTCGCAATTCAAGAGCGCCGAAGGCAGAGGGTATCCCGTATGATAAGGGGCAGAGATAAAAGATGATGAAAAATAATGCTTTGGAGCAGGCGCTGCCCTTTTTAAATCAGATTGACAGCAGCAGGAGGGAACAGTTTGAGAATTATTTCAGGACAGCGCCTCTGTGGCTCATTAATACCTTCGTGGTGGAGGAGATGAAAAAGGGAAATGTTTTTGTACGGGAAGGAGACCCTGTTAATATGATCTACCTGATCGGCGAAGGCCTTATTAAGGCGACAGATTACAGAATCTACGGAATACGGTATGATTTTGTACTGTTCAGCAAGGTATATGCATTTGGCGGCATGGAGATTATTATTAATCTTGACAAATATCAGACGACACTGCAGACCGTGACGGACTGTACGGTGCTCAAGATTCCGAAGGCGGGATTTCAGAAATGGATGGATACGGATATTACGGCTCTAAAGCAGGAGGCAAGGCTTATGGGCGAATATCTTCTGCAGCAGGACCGGGAGGGACGGGCTCTTTTGTTCCTCCAGGGCGCCAACCGGGTGGCTATGGTGCTGGCAAACCGCTATAAGCAGCATGCGGAGAATGGCGTACTGAAGATGAAAGGGGACAGGCAGGAGCTTTCGGATTTTACAGGGCTGTGTGTGAAGACGATTACACGGTCTATTAAGAAATTCAGGGAGGAGGGAATGATAACAACCTCCGGGAACTATATTATGATTGACCGCGGCCAGTATCTCCGCCTTAAGAAGATGGTGTCAGAAATACTGGCGGGAGATTTCTGAAAGGAGAAAATGATGTATCAAAAGTTGAAAAAATGTTTGGAGAGTGTGCGTAAGAGGACAGATTTCCAACCTGAGACCGGGCTGGTTCTGGGATCGGGCCTCGGGGATTTTGCAGATGGGATTGAAATCCGGGATGTGGTTGAGTATTCGGACATTGAGGGATTTCCTGTGTCTACAGTGAAAGGGCATAAAGGAAGATTTGTCTTTGGCTATGTGGACAGTGTCCCGGTTGTGATCATGCAGGGCAGGGTGCATTATTATGAAGGATATGCCATGTCGGATGTTGTGCTTCCGGCGCGCCTGATGGGGATGATGGGAGCAAAGAGGCTGTTTCTCACCAATGCGGCGGGAGGAGTGAATGAGAACTTCAGGCCTGGGGATTTTATGATGATTACAGACCATATTGCATCAGCGGTTCCGAGTCCCCTGATCGGGGCAAATATTGAGGAGCTTGGCAGCAGATTTCCGGATATGAGCGAGGTTTACAGCCTGCGTCTTCAGGAAGTAATCCGAAGGTCAGCAGAGGAATGCGGGATCAGGCTTCAAGAGGGTGTATATGTACAGCTTACGGGACCGAATTATGAGACTCCAGCGGAAATCCGTATGTGCAGAGGCTGGGGCGGCGATGCAGTAGGAATGAGTACAGCATGCGAAGCCATGGCTGCCCGTCATATGGGACTGGAGGTGTGCGGCATCTCCTGTATTACCAACCTTGCTGCAGGGATTTCCAGTGAGAAGCTTGACCATAAAGAAGTACAGGAAACTGCAGACAGGGTGTCTGCTGACTTTAAAAAACTTGTTACCCGTGTTATTATAAATATGTAACAATACAAGTGTCAAAAGCGGATTCGAGGTGTTTTAGGATTGTGGGAGTGCGTCAGCACGGAACAATCCGTGTATACATCATAATGCAATGAAGGAGGAGAAGAGGATGAATATGGAAATGTTGAAACATGTTGACCATACGCTGCTTACGCAGACTGCAGGGTGGGAGGATATCAGGCAGATCCTGGATGACGCCATGAAGTATGGGGCAGCGTCGGCATGTATACCGGCCGCCTATGTGGAGCAGGCTGCAAAGTATGTGGAGGGGAAGCTTCCAGTCTGTACAGTGATTGGCTTCCCCAACGGATACAGTACGAGGGAAACGAAAGTATTTGAGACGAAAGATGCCATAGAAAAGGGAGCTGCAGAGATTGATATGGTTATCAATATTGGTTTCTTGAAAGATAAGAAATATGCAGAGGTGGAGGAAGAAATCCGCGCGGTCAAAGCGGCATGCGGGGAGAGGATCCTGAAAGTAATCATTGAGACATGTCTTCTGACAGAGGAAGAGAAGATCAAGATGTGTGAGATTGTTACAAATGCCGGTGCGGATTACATTAAGACCTCTACCGGATTTTCCACCGGCGGAGCCACATTCGCGGATGTAGAGCTCATGAGAAAGAATGTGGGGGCGTCGGTTAAGGTGAAGGCAGCGGGAGGAATCGCTTCCTTTGATGATGCAGAGGAGTTCGTACGCCTGGGGGCCGAGAGACTGGGGACCAGCCGTCTGGTAAAGCTCCTGAAGCAGGAGCAGGCGACGTCCGGTTATTAGGAGAGTGAGTTATGAAGACATCTATGATCATAGAAATGGTAGGATACGCAGGATCGGTTCTGGTGCTGGTTGCATTTCTCATGACATCTGTGGTGCGGCTGAGGATTGTGAACTCCATCGGAAGCCTGATTTTTGCAGTGTATGCGCTGATCATACATTCCTACCCCACGGCGATTATGAATTTCTGCCTGGTGCTGATTAACATTCATTATCTGCGGGGACTTAAAAATAAGGGGGACAATTATGAACTGATCTGTGTGGAAGCGGGAGACCGCTTCCTGGATTATATGCTGAACCATTACAGGGAAGATATTGAGAAGTGCTTCCCTGGTATCAGGATGGAGCTGCAGGAGGTCAACCGCGCGTACATTGTATGCTGCAGTACGGCTCCGGCGGGCGTGATGCTTGGGAGAGAAGAAGGAGGGGTTCTTGATATTATGCTAGACTACTCCACGCCGGCATACAGGGACTGCTCCATCGGGGAGTACCTGCTTGCACGGCTCCCGGAAAAAGGAATACGGACTCTCACATATGCCGGACCAGCACAGAATCACAGGGAATATCTGTCCAAAATGGGATTCGCACTCCAGGATGGAGTTTACAGGAGGGAATTGTAATAATAAAAACTATTGAAAATCTGGTAAAAACGTGATACATTATAGACAGAGGGAAAGCCATACAAGCGGCTCTACCCCTTTTAAGGTTGCTACCTGTGTTTGAACATAGGCAGGCCGTCACTATTGGTGGTAGTGGCGGCTATTACTTTTTTCCCTTGTAAATCTGATAAAACAGACTGATAAGGGCGACAATGAGTATACTGGTCTGGATTAAATCCTGATATGTAACGTACATTGCGATCACCCTCCTTCCTTTCGTTTGGAGGGCTGATTAAACCCTCCTGAAATAAACTGGAGGGGTAAAGCCGCCTGGCTTAATGATCTTTCCCTATCGACAATATATCATACTCTTCCCCATGAAGCAATATCTTTTATACGCAATCATACTCTGAAAACCCTTTAGGGGTTATTATTCACGGAGCCGTGCACTCTGCTGCACGGTATCCGGGCCGGTAAAGTGGTGGTCCCCGGCATCCAGCCCCTCGCTGAAAGCGACTTTTAAATGGGCTGGATGCGTTACTATGAGCGGACGGTTAGTCCGTGAATAGTAACCCATATGGTAAGTGGCAAAAATTTACGGTTTTAGGTCAAAAAAACGTATTTATTCATTCTTATCCTGATGTTATTCTATATAAAATATTAATTTTAAGGAGGAATGAAGACATGAAAAGAAAACAGGCGGCTGCGCTTGGCCTTGCGGCAGTTATGGCGGTTTCCATGTGTGCCTGCGGCAATTCAGAAAAAAAGGAGAGCAAATCAGAGGGCGGCGGGGCATCAGATGAAAAGACCATTACATACTGGAATATCGGTACGGAAGATCCGGATCAGTCCATCCTGAAATCGGCGGTAGATTATTTTAATGAGAATTCTGATTCGGGTTATCAGGTGGAGATGACATCAATCCAGAATGACAAGTATAAAGAGAAACTTGTCATCGCCATGAGCTCAGGCGAGTGTCCGGATATGTACACGAGCTGGACAGGCGGGCCTTTGCAGGAGTACATTGAATCAGGGTATGCCCAGCCAGTTACAGATCTCTATAAGGAAAAGGGTCTGGACAAGATCTATATGGAAAGCGCAACCGCGCAGGCATCTTTTAACGATGAAATCTATGCTGTTCCGATATTAAATGTGGCAATTAGCGGTATCTTCTACAACAAAGACATGTTTGACAAGTATAGTCTGAAAGAGCCGGAGACAATCTCGGATCTTGAAAACATATGTGAGACTCTGAAGAAGAATGATATTGTACCGTTTGCACTTGCTAACAGCACAAAATGGCAAGGTTCCATGTATTATCAGGGGCTTGCAACACGATATGCAGGACTGGATGATTTTAGGGCTGCCTTTGACGGAAGCGGGTCCTTTGATGCAGAATGTTTCAAGTATGCAGGAGAAAAGATTCAGGACTGGGTGAAGAAAGGATATTTCCCGGAGGGTGTAAATTCACTTAGCACGGACGACGGGCAGGATAAGCAGCTTCTGTATCAGGAGCAGGCTTGTATGTTCTATTCTGGATCCTGGTATACAGGGACGATCAAATCCGACAGCGAGGAATTTTATAATAAGCTTGGATGGTTCCCGTTCCCGGCGGCAGACGGCGTAGATAAGGGAGCAGAGTACGCTTCTATCTGTAACGGTACAATCGGAGACCAGTTTATTTCCTTTAGCTGTAAGGATGACAAGCTAAAAGCTGCGTTTGACTGTGTATCCTATTATTCAACAGAGGAAAGCATCAACAATATGGTAGACAATGGGAAGATTCCTCCGGTTGCAGGAGTGCAGGAGAAACTTTCAGATCCGCTTTCACTGGAAATCTGCCAGTTTGCGGAAAGCGCAACGGATGTCCAGCTGTGGTATGACCAGTATCTTCCATCATCTGTTGCAAATGCACATCTGGATTCATGCCAGGAACTTTTCGGCCTGACCATGACGCCAGAGGACGCATGTGCGGCAACACAGGCGGCTATGCAGGAGTATATTGCAGATAAAGAATAGGGGATCAGGGATTCGGGAGAATACGTATGTAACGGACCGCGTGGCTCAGGTAATACAACAGGCCACGCGGTTTTATGAAAGGAGAAAAACAATATGAATAAGAACAAGAATTCACTTGAAGCAAATAACAGAAAAAGTGTTGCGATCACTGCTGTTATTTTTCTTCTGCCTGTTATACTCTTTCTGGCGGTGTATGTCTTATATCCGATTATAGATACATTTGTGATCAGTACCTATAAGTGGAACGGTATATCGGCAAACCGGGATTTTGTGGGCTTGAAAAACTGGAAACGACTGCTTGAGGACACAAAGTTCTGGGCTGCGTTCTGGCATAATATTGTCATTATGGTTGTGTCTGTTGTCATTCAGATTCCGCTGGGGCTGGCACTTGCAACGTTCCTCAATTTCTTCACGAAAAAAGTAAGAATATCCCGGGTTTTTAAGACTGTCTGGTTTTTCCCGTACCTGATGTCCTCTGTAGCCATTGGTTTCCTTTTTACCTATGCGCTTGCTACGAATGGAGGAATCATCAGCACCATATCAGGGTGGTTTGGAGGACAGAATATTGACCTGCTGGGGAATCCAAAGACAGCGCTTCTTACGATTATCCTGATCGTTTCCTGGCAGTTTACTCCATTTTATATGGTTTACTGTATGGCGGGGTATTCTGGTATTTCCGATGATATCTATGAAGCATCTGTGATTGACGGAGCCACAAGAGGACAGTATTTCTGGAAGGTTGCGCTGCCTCTTCTGAAACCTTCCCTGATCAGTGCGGCAATCCTGTCTATGGTGGGATCCCTGAAGTACTTTGATCTGATCTATGTTATGACAAATGGAGGACCGGGTTCTTCTACAGAGCTGATGGCTACTTACATGTACAAATTCTCTTTCAGTCAGTTTAACATGGGTTATGGTTCAACAGTGGCGGGCGGAATGTTCATTCTGATTACAGCTGTTGCCCTTCTGACAATGAAAGGCTTAAATCGCGGAGGTGAAGAGTAATGAAAGGTAAAGAGGGAAAAAATACGATTAAAAAAACAACCGTAAAGGGACATGTCTCATGGATCATTGCCTGTGTGCTGGCAGCCTTCTGGCTTTTGATCACCATACTGCCGTTTATTTTCATGGTGCTTAATTCCTTTAAGGATAAATTTGAGATGCTCGTAAAGGGGATCTTCCAGCTGCCTGACAAATTTAATACAACTAATTATTCAGAAGTTCTTAATGGCAGATTCTTCCATTATTTTATGAATTCCATTATTGTGCTTACGATTTCCCTTGTTGTACTTTTGTTTATTTCGGCATGCGCGGCGTACCCTCTAGCGAGGTTTAAGTTCAGGCTGAATGGGTTTATTTATGGCCTGATTGTAGCATGTATGTCAATTCCGATCCATATTACATTAATTCCTGTTTTTAAATTGTCCAAATCTATCGGATTATATGATACAATATGGGCATTGATAGGTCCTTATATTGCGTTTGGAATACCGATCTCAGTGTTTATTCTGACAAGTTTTATGAAGGAAATCCCAAAGGAGATTGAAGAGGCGGCCGCCATCGACGGGTGCAGCAGGTTCAGGATGTTCTTTTCCGTGATACTGCCGCTATCGAAGCCGGGTCTTTCTACGCTGGCAATATACAATGGTGTTACGATGTGGAATGAATTTTCCTTCGCATATACACTGACCCAGTCTCCTGAGGCAAGAACCCTTCCCCTGGCAGTATGGGACTTCCAGGGCCAGTATTCCATGAACATACCAATGATTATGGCAGTGCTTACACTGACCATACTTCCGATGATTATATTATATATTTTCATGCAGGAGAAACTGGTAAAAGGCATGATGGCAGGGGCAGTAAAAGGATAGATAAGCTTACATGCGGGGATGATAGTTATGAGAAAGAAAAAGGTGATGCAGAAATTCAGCAGGCAGAATTTAGATACAAAGCTGCGGTGGTATCTTTCTGTGCTTTTAGTTACAATAGCAGTCGTTGTAGCATCCATCCTCGCTGCATTTTCAGCCCGGTCATCCTATAAAAAGACAGAGGAGATGGCAAAGTCGCAGCTGTCTTTTGTGGCAAATACTTATAAAAACTGGCTGGATAACAATAACATGATGCTTGTGGCACTGCAGATGACTCCCGCCATACAGGAATTTTGTTCCCTGAAGGATCATTCAAATCCCGAATACAGCATAGCAAGGTCAAGTGTGGTCGAAAGTATTATGACACAGATTAACATGAATATGGATATTAACTTTATCAGTGTCATTAATCAGGAGCTGGATTCTTACGTATACAGCGGAAATATGACAATTACTAAGACTAGATTTGACGAGGCTTACCGGAAAAGCTATGAGATCAGCGAAAGGGCACGTCCCCAGGGAACGGTCCGGATTGATTTTGGAAATCAGTTTATAGGAGGTACGAAATATACCGTAACCTTTTATCAGCCTGTCTTTTCCACACAGCGCCTGGGAGAACAGCTTGGGATGCTGTGTATCAATATGAATGACAACATGTTGAAAACAATGGGAAATACGAATTTTGAGGTGGCACAGGTCTGTCTTGTAAACCAGAAAGGAGAGATTATCTCGAATCAGGGAGAGTCGCTTCTTACAGGTGAAAAGCAGGTAAAAGGCCTTGATTTCTCCGGAAGAGACAGGGGCAGTATTTACCAGGATGGAAAATATTATTTCTATCAGAAGATAGAAGGATGGCAGTATTATAATGTTGTTGTGATTCCTGCCTCCTATTTTTACCACTCTGCGATTCCTATGGTGGCGCTGCTGCTTGCGACAATGGCGGCATTGCTGGTGACTAGCATTACAGGTGTGAGAAGAATCGTGAAGATGAATTACGAACCGCTTGCGATGGTAGTCAGCGCCATGGATCATATCTCTGATCAGGAGCTGGATTACCGGATTTCCACAGAGGATATGGGCGCGGATTTTGAAAAGCTGGGGCAGGGCTTCAACTCCATGATGGATGATATTGCGAAGCTGATGGATCAGGTGAGAAGAGAACAGCACCAGCTGGACCAGATCCGTTTTAATGAACTACAGTCGCAGATACAGCCGCATTTTCTGTATAATACACTGGAGTGTATTCACTGGCAGGCAAGCGCTGACGGGAATAAAAAGGTATCGCAGCTGATTCTGGCACTTGCATCCTATTACCGGTTATCCCTGAGCAAAGGGAAGGATATCCTTCCTCTGAAAGAAGAGCTTGAACATGCGAAGATCTATCTGATGATTCAGAATCAGAGGTTTGGCAATGTGATTAAATATTATATAGAGATTCCGGAATCGCTGCATTATGTGCGGATTCCAAAGCTTACGCTCCAACCGCTTGTAGAGAATTCTATTTATCATGGAATCCGGACAAAAGAAGGCGGCGCCGGGATTATCTGTATCTCAGCTATAGAAAAAAACCGCCAGGTGATTGTAACGGTAGAGGACAGCGGGACTGTCATGACGCAGGAACAGATCGACCAGATTAACCATTCTGTGTGGGAATACGGGGAGAAACTGGGGTATGGGGTGAATAATGTGCATAAACGCATACAGCTGGCATTTGGAGAGCAGTATGGCCTGAAATATAAGCTGAACCAGAATGGAGGCACTACTGTACTTATTTATTTGCCGAAGGATGACGGAGTAAAATAGATGTAACTTTTACTCCTGAATCATGTTCTCATGGTCAGCGCAGCAAGTGCGCGGACCTGTCTGAACTGTTACAGATAGATACCAGTGAGGTGGGGATGATGTACAAAATTTTAATTGTAGATGATGAGGAAATGATAAGGAACGGTATTAAGGCAGTGATTCCCTGGAACGAGATTGAAATTGATAATGTGGAGCTTGCATCTTCCGGGAAAGAGGCTCTCACGCTGATCCGTAGAGAACCGCCGGATATTCTGCTTACGGATATCAGTATGACAGAGATGTCAGGGCTGGATATGGTGGAAGAGGCAAACACGCTGTGCAGCAATATGAAGGTTATTGTGCTGACTGGTTATGACAGCTTTGAATATGCAAAGCAGGCATTGAAGCTCAGGGTAGATGATTTCCTGCTGAAGCCCATTGCAGAGGATACATTAAAGGAATGTATCTGGAAACAGGTACAGGAGCTTAAGGAATCGGCGCAGAAGTCGGACGAGGAATCAAGAAACCGGAGGATGGAAGGAATCAGAGACCAGCAGAAACTGGAGAAGGTACTGCAGAGTCTGCTGCATCATTATAAGGCAGAGGCGCTGGAGGAGATTGAGCAGGAATATCATTATCCGCTGTACGAGAATATGGCGGCAGCTGTTCTGATGCCTGCCCGTTATTCGAATGCAGAGGCGGGAATTAAGATTTCATCAGAACAAAGGATGATACAGCTGTGCATAGAATATGTCGATGTGAAAAAGCTTGGCATTTCCTTTTGGGATGAGGACGGCAATCAGATTGTAGTCGCCCTGTATTCTGACAGATGCAGCTCTGACGGCGTGGATGTTATACGTAATCTGGCGTACAGAATCCGGGATGAGGTGGGATATATGCCTACAACAGCTATCGGAAGTGTAGTGCAGGGAATGGAGAAACTGAAAACCTCCTATCAGGAAGCAGTATATATGATTGAAAACGAACAGAAGCAGTTTACGGATGTTCTGCTGTCGCAGTCTCTGAGAAAAAAGAATACCCTTTTCAGGGACGTCTATAATCTGTTTCTGGATGAAATGAATAATCATGTGCAGCAATATGCGTATGTTATGAGAGTCTATGATTCATTCTGCAAAGCAGTTAAGGCCTATAATCTGTCAGATACCTATGTGCAGAAATGCTGCTTTAACATGGCGTCGCAGATTTATTACACCTGTTTCAAACAGGTTGGTTCGAAGCCGGAATGCTCCCTGGAGATGCTTGCAGACTCCATCAGGGGGAACAGTGTGGAGGACTGCTGCGAAATCACGGGACAATTTCTGACAAGAATGCTGAAGCAGAAAAAAGGAGAACATGAACTGATTGAAAGGGCAAAACTATATATTGACGAAAGAATTTCAGAGGAGATATCTGTCTCTGCGCTGGCGGCGGAGATGAATGTGTCCCTAAGTTATTTTTCACGACTTTTTAAGAAGGTAACAGCAGAAGGATGCAATGAGTACATTATGCGTAAGCGGATGGAAAAGGCAAAGGTTCTGCTTGACACCACGAATTTTGATGCAAATGTAATTGCGGGGATGGCCGGGTATAACGATTCCAATTATTTTTCAGTAACCTTTAAAAAATTTTATGGAATATCGCCTACCCGGTACCGTAATCAAAGAAAGGGATAGAGATGGATAGACAGAAGGCAAGAGAAAAGGCAAAAAGACTTGTGCATGAGATGACAATTGAGGAGCGTGCCGGTCAGCTTAAATTTGACGCACCCGGGATAGAAAGGCTTGGGATTCCTACGTACAACTGGTGGAATGAAGCGCTCCACGGAGTCGCAAGAGCCGGAACTGCGACAGTATTTCCGCAGGCAATTGCCCTTGCGGCAATGTTTGATGTCGAAGCAATACAGAGGATTGCAGATGTAATTGCCGAGGAGGGGAGAGCGAAATACAATGCGTTTTCGAAAGAAGGGGACAGAGATATATACAAAGGACTTACTTTCTGGTCACCGAATGTCAATATTTTCCGTGACCCGAGATGGGGCAGGGGGCATGAGACTTACGGCGAGGATCCGTATCTTACCTCGCGACTGGGGGTTGCTTTTGTAAAGGGGCTTCAGGGCGAGGGGGAGACGATGAAGGCTGCGGCATGTGCAAAACATTACGCAGTGCACTCTGGACCGGAGGCGCTCCGCCACGAGTTCGATGCAGAGGTTTCTTTAAAGGATTTGTATGAGACGTACCTTCCGGCGTTTGAGGCGCTTGTGAAGGAGGCGGATGTGGAGTCTGTGATGGGAGCTTATAACAGGACAAACGGGGAGCCCTGCTGCGGCAGCAGGACGCTGCTTTCGGATATTCTCCGGGATGAGTGGCAGTTTAAAGGACATGTCGTGTCAGACTGCTGGGCAATCCGGGATTTCCATCTGAATCACGAAGTGACGGCAGGTCCGAAGGAGTCAATCAAAATGGCGCTGGACGCTGGCTGTGACTTAAACTGCGGCTGTACCTACGCATACGTGACGGCGGCTCTTGATGCCGGGCTTATAACGGAGGAGCAGATTACCGAAGCCTGCATCCGTCTGTACACAACAAGATTTCTACTTGGCCTGTTTGACGGAAGCGAATATGATCAAATTCCCTATGAGGTGATTGAGTGTAAGGAGCACAGGCAGCTTGCCGTTGACGCGGCGGGAAAGGGAACGGTTCTTCTGAAAAATGACGGGATTCTTCCTCTGGATAAAAAGACGATACGTAAAATTGCGGTAGTAGGGCCAAATGCGGACAGCAGAACCGCGCTGATGGGAAATTATCACGGTACTTCTTCCAGATGCACAACTCTGCTGCAAGGTATACAGAAGGAAGCAGGCGATGAGATCCAGGTGTTTTATTCCGAGGGCTGCCATCTGTATAAAAATAAGGCAGAGCCCCTCGCATGGGAGGATGACAGGATCTCAGAGGCAGTTACCGCCGCAAAGCACAGTGATGTGGTCATTGTTGTACTAGGGCTGGATGAGACTATTGAGGGGGAAGAGCCGGATGAGGGCAATGAGGGTCAGGCAGGTGATAAGGAAACGCTGAGGCTTCCACATTGCCAGCAGAGGCTCTTAAGAGCTGTGGCGGAAACCGGAAAACCAGTGGTTACAGTCCTGATGTCGGGAAGTGCTATAGACCTGAGGTATGCGGACGGGCATACAAATGCAGTGCTCCAGACATGGTATCCAGGAGCGGAAGGCGGAACAGCGGTTGCGGATATCTTATTTGGCAGACGTTCTCCAGGCGGGAAGCTCCCGGTGACATTTTACCATGATACAGAAGGGCTCCCAGAATTTACAGATTATTCCATGAAAAACAGGACCTACCGTTATATAGAACAGGAACCCTTATACCCCTTTGGATTCGGTCTGACCTACGGGCATGCGGCAGTGACGGAGGCACATCTGACGGAAGCAGCGGATCCGCAGAAGAATCTGTCTGTAAGCTGTACCATTGAAAATACCGGGACATCAGATGTGGAGGAAGTAGTACAGGTTTATATTAAGGACAGGAAATCCAGGTATGCGGTAAGAAACCACAGCCTTTGCGGATTCCAAAGAGTGATGGTCAGGGCAGGAGAAAAGCTGGAACTGGAGCTGGAGATTGATAAAAAGGCCATGACGATTGTGGACGAGGAAGGCAGGCGTTATGTTGACAGTGACCAGTTCTCTCTTTATGTGGGAACATCCCAGCCGGACCAGAGAAGTATTGAGCTGATGAAGGTGTCCCCGGTTGAAATTCCGGTTCACCTTAAGGGTGACAGGGCATGAAAAGCGTGAGACGAAAAATAGTGATTCTCTGTGTTTTCCTTCTAACTGCCGTCTCAGGATGCGGGGCGGCAGAGAAGGATATTCCCGGCAGAGATGTTCACCAGAAGGAGATACAGCAGGAAACAGCGGGAGACACAGAGGGGAGCATAGCAGCGCCGGAGCGTACTCCATGCCCGGAGTTTGATGGGGAGGATGTGCGGAATGTGAGGGTGGAGGCAGGAGGGGAGGTTTTATGGGAAATCGACTATCTGCCTCGGGAAGACAGAGGCAGTTACCTTTTCTGGGATATAAAGGTACCTTATCATTCCTGCGCAGTCGTAGATACAGAGAGTATGTTCCAGCTTTATAACAGGATTGCTTCTCTGGATTTTCATAAAAAGGCAGAGTCTGCAGACACTGGAGCAACGGGACTTGAAAAACCGGAGAGAACCGTTACGCTGGATTATTATCAGGGAGACCAGAAGACTGCTGCGGATGGTACAAAGCCCATGCCGAATAAAACATTTACTCTGCTGGTTGGAAAGGAAAATGGAAAGGGTCAGTATTTTTGTTCATTGAAAGGGTACGAAAAAGAGCCCATTCTTCTTGACCAGGCGGTTCTTGATGAAGTATTTGCAAAAAATCCGTACGATCTTATCTTGAAGATTCCATATGTGGTAGATATCTCCACGGTTTCTGAGGTACAGATTCAGTCAGGAGACAGGGAGTATACGATGAGAAGCCGGGATGGCAGTTATATGCTTGGGGATAAGAAGAGCGATAAGAAGAAGTACTCCGAGGTCTACCAGGCGCTTATGCAGCCCATGATCGCACAGGAACTGAAAGAAAAGAAAACTACTGACAGACAGCCGGTGCTGTCACTGGAATATAAGCGGTCAGACGCTGGGGAAGAGGACGTTGAGGTGCACTTTTATCCGTATGATAAAAGGTACGTGTCTGTGAATGTGAATGGAAATGAATTCTTCCTTGTCAGCAGCCGGGAGGTAGAACAGCTCCAGGAGGTGTTGGAGAAGAGCTTCTGACCACAGACCGCCATACAGTCTGGGCTATGATTTTTAGAGCAAAATATCCTAGAAAGATGTAAAAAATCTCTATGTCTCAATCGGCTCCTTACTGGTAAATTAAGTTTATCAGAAAAAGAAAAGGAGGATAAGGGATGAAGAAAAATTTTACATCTTTTTTTGCGCGGTGCAGAACCGGGATTGCAGCTATACTGGTTACAGCAATGACTCTGGTACCGGCACTGCCCGCACACGCAGAGGAGGGCACGCTCCCTTCACTGAAGGAACTGTTTGCGAAGGAGAACATGACGGTGGGATTTGCAGCGCCGAACAAGGTGTACTCTGATGAGGGAAAGAAGCAGCTTGCGCTTTACCATTTTAACAGCTTAACCTGTGAGAATGAGTGTAAGCCCGATGCGCTGCTGGATGAAACAACGAGCAAAAGCAACCTTTCACTTTATAATGAAAGTCCGGCTGTAAACTTTGAGAAGAACTTCAAGCCTGCGCTGGAGTTCTGCAAAGAAAATGGGCTGAAAATGAGGGGGCATACGCTGGTGTGGCATAATCAGACTCCGGAATGGCTGTTCCATGAGGACTATGATACTACGAAGCCGTTGGCAAACAAAGAGCTTATGCTGAAGCGCATGGAAAATTACATTAAGACAGTACTGGAATATGTCCAGACGAATTATCCGGGGATTGTCTATGCATGGGACGTTGTAAATGAAGCCTTTTTTGACAGCGAGGAAGGGTCAGGCACGGACGGCGAGATCAGAAGTACAAGCAACTGGTATAAGACAATCGGTGATGAGTATATTGGGGCGGCATTCCGGTTTGCAAGACAATATGCGGCCAAGGATGTGAAGCTGTTCTATAATGATTTTAACGCCATGGATCCTATGAAGCGCGAAGGAATCATGAAATACCTCAGCCCGGTTATTGAGGATGGTAATATAGATGGAATCGGTATGCAGTCTCACCTGAATGGGAATGAGGGGACAAGCCTCACAGAGATTGCAGATGCCATTGAACTCTATAAGAATGCCGGATTAATCATTCATGTCACAGAGCTGGATGTTGTAACAAAGACATCTATGGAACAGGATGGCGACTGGGAGCAGGAACTGGCAGATTTTTACTATGATTATATCTCCCTGATTCTTCAGAAAAAGAAGAACGGGGCGAAGATTGAGAATGTGACATTCTGGGGTATTAATGACGGTGATTCCTGGAAATACAATTGGGCGTCGCAGGGACACTATTATCCATTACTATTCCACGATGACCTAACGCCGAAGAAAGCATTTTACAGTGTTGTTGAAGCTTTGAAAAATTCAAGTATTCCTTCAGAAGATACGATATCCGAGGATTTTGAGGGAGACAGGACATCCGCCAGACCAAGAGACAAAGAGACGCTTACAATTATGAAAGACGGCACAGCAAGGACGGGCAGTGGTTACCTGAAAGTATCTGGCCGCACCCAGACATGGGAAGGGGCCAAATTTGATGTATCAGACTTCAAGGGGAGGAAGATTACCATTGAGGCATGGATGCGAGGAACCAATGACGGCAAAACGAGTCTGAAGACACAGATGGAGCTGGTTACTAGTGAGGGCTCAACCTATCCATCTGTATATGCCGCAGAGGGTCAGAAGGGCGAGTGGATAGATGTTAGCGGTGAGTTTGACGTGCCGGAGGACGTGACCGCAGCCTATGTATATTTTGAGACTGACAACACGGCGGACTATGATCTGGATGATGTGAAGATAACGGCAGATCCTTCCGGAACCGACATTCCTTCGGATGACATGATATTTGAAAAATTTGAGGGAGATGAGACATCCGCTATATCAAGAGACTTTGGCGAGAAACTTACCATTATGAAAGACGGCACTGCAAAGTATGGCACTGGTTACCTGAAAGTGTCCGAGCGGCCTTATGCATGGGCAGCAGCGAGATTTGATGTGACAGCTTTCAAGGGTAAGAAGATTACCATTAACGCATGGATGAGAGGAACCAATCCGGGAAATACGAGCCTGAAGACACAGATGGAGCTGATTGTTGACACAATTCCATCCTATGCGGGTGTATCTGCCGTACAGGGTCCCCAGAATCAGTGGGTGAATGTCGGCGGTACATATGAAGTGCCGGATTATGTGGACAAGGCCTATGTATACTTTGAGACGGACAATACGGCAGATTATGACCTGGATAATGTGAAGATCACGGCAGGTCCTTCAGAACTTACCTATGTGGACACATCATCCTATGAGGTACTCAAAGACCTGTATGAGGATTACTTTATTATAGGAATGGAGACACCGAACAGTCTGTTAAAGTCTTCTGCACATTCAGGATTGATAAAGAAGGAATTTAACAGTATCACTTTGGAGAATGAGTGTAAACCGGAGAATCTGTTCGATGAAGCAACAAGCAAGTCAGACATTGCAAAATATAATGAGTCACCGGCGGTTAAGTTTAATACGATTGAACCGGCCTTAAAGTTCTGTAAAGAAAACGGAATGAAAATGAGGGGACATACACTGATCTGGCACAACCAGACGCCAAACTGGGTTTTCTATAATGACTATGATGAGTCAAAGGGGCTGGCAGGGCGTGATCTGATGCTGAAGCGTATGGAGAGCTACATTAGACAGGTACTTGAATATACGGAAAAGAATTATCCGGGTATCATCAATACATGGGATGTAGTGAATGAAGCAATCAATGACAATGACGCTGGAGATTTAAGAGATACAAAGTGGAAAGAAACCATTGGAAATGACTACATCGAAAAGGCGTATGAATTCGCAAGAAAATATGCGGGTAAGAATGTAAAACTGTATTACAACGACTATAATGAGTACGTTCCGAACAAACAGAATGGAATCATTAAGACGTTAAAACCTGTACTGGAGGCAGGAAATATAGATGGAATCGGTATGCAGTCCCATCTCATGGCGTCCTGGCCAAGTATTGAAGACTATATGAGTGCAGTGAAGAAATATGCAGAGGCGGGCTTCGACATCCAGGTCACGGAGCTTGACATAGAAAAGAGTAATGCAGAGGACTGGGAAGAGACGCAGAAGAATTGCTACTATGAATTAATGAAAAACTTGATCGCAGCAAAAGAGGACGGCGTCAATATTGAGTCAGTTACCTTCTGGGGAATTTCTGATGAGTATTCCTGGAAGAGCCATACACTGCCGCTTCTCTTTAACAAAGATTTGTCAAAGAAGGGTGCATTTGAAGGTGTAGTAGCTGCAGCACAGGAAGCGAATAAGGCAAAAGACAAGGTAACGCCTGAGACAAAGGCGGCTTTGGAGACGGCAGTTGCAGCGGCGTCAAAATATAAAGAAGCTGATTATACGGCAGAGAGCTGGAAGGCATATATGGATGCTGTCAATGCTGCTAAAAAACTGGCAGAAAAAGCAGGTGTAACCAATACTGAGCTTCGGGCAGCGATCCAGAAGGTTCAGAATGCGGAGAAGGCTCTTGCAAAAAAAGACGTTAAGCCTCAGCAGGACATTAAGGTTCAGAAGGTTACGATCACAACTTCAACTTTATATAAGAAGGCAGCACTTGGAAAAACGGTTCAGCTTAAGGCCAGGGTAACACCGGACAATGCAAAGAATAAGGCCGTTAAATGGACATCATCCAACAAAAAATATGCAAAGGTAAATTCCAAAGGGAAGGTTACGATTACTAAGTCTAAAGCATATGCCGGCAAGACTGTTAAAATTACTGCAAAGGCGGCAGACGGAAGTGGTAAGAAGGCGGTTTACAAGATTACGATCATGAAGGACTCCGTGAAAAAGATCAGCCTGAAAGCCGGGAAGTCTGTAAAAGCCGGAAAAAAGATGACAGTAAGGGCAACTGTGAAGACCACAGGTAAAAAGGCAAATAAAAAGCTGGTATGGACAACTTCCAGTAAAAAGTATGCAACAGTAAATTCAAAAGGAGTTGTTACAACTAAGAAGGCCGGAAAGGGCAAGACTGTTAAGATTACGGCACAGGCCACAGACGGAAGCAAGAAGAGAGCATCTGTTAAGATTAAAATTAAATAATTGACATGATACAATTGTGGGAGTGCGTTAGCACAGAACAATTCGTGTTACATCTTATTTTTGCATAAGTTGATAAAAGCGGCTGGGGGAAACCTCTGCCGCTTTTCAAATATAGCGGCGGAAATTATTAAAAACCTGGTCAGAATGTGATACATTATAGACAGAGGGAAAGCCATACAAGCTCTTTTATATGCCATCATCCTCTGAAAAACCTCATAGGGTTACTATTCACGGGGCCGTGCACTCCGCTGCACGGCATCCGGGCCGATAAAGTGGTGGTATCCGGCATCCAGCCCCTCGCT
>Ga0137306_101029_pt1 | contig 31380 bp, 24 predicted proteins | sample Inofroosms_March_FD_97187 | JGI IMG/M metagenome (GOLD analysis project Ga0137306, IMG submission 97187) | Mouse cecal microbial communities from Vienna, Austria - N-Acetylneuraminic and N-Acetylglucosamine D2O microcosms_March | ecosystem: Host-associated > Mammals > Digestive system > Large...
GTATTTGATAATTCGTTATATTAACTTAAGTTTCAACTACTTCTGTAATTTTTACCGAATCATTGTAAATAAGTTCGTGCTACATTAATCTTGTCAATAAGATTTGATGCCGCTTCCCGGTATATTATTTCATTAGAAATTGTATTGTTCATACTATTCCACCTCCTCAATTAAATCTTCAAAATTAGGCAGTTTAGATATAAAAAAGTTCTTATAGCCAATTGGTACATAAATTTTATTGATCTCTACATCTTCACTGAATATCCCCTCTGAGAAATCTTTTAATGTCTTCGGAAATTTGATACTCTGAATATAAAAAAGACTACCCAATGCCTCGTCTCTAATTTTGTAAATTCCTTCTGGAATGACGTAAACATTATTTATATCTTCATGATAGGATTCAAAATTGGTAGTAATAATTTCTGTCCTATCTGAATTTAGATATAAATTATGTTCAAATATAAAATTTTCATCAATTAACTGTTTGACACTATCTTCGGCAAAGATTGACCTGTAATGTGATAGACTCCCTTTAGGAATTTTAACCAAATTTAAATACGCGCAAGTGCCAAATGCATCTGATGCCACATCTGTTTTATCTGATAGAAATGTAAAATCAATATTGTCTACTTCAAAACACCAAAACGCATTTTCTTTGATTTCTTTGAGAGATTTTGGGAAAACAATATTTGCTTTTATCCATGATTGGCTAAAGGCGAATCTACCAATTATTTCTAATGATTGAGGGAATTCAACTTTTGTTATTCTCGTAGATCTAAAGGCTCCAGGCCCAATTCTTCTGACACCGTCAGGAATTTTAAATTCCTCTGCATCCGAGCAATACGAAATCAGCGTTTTCCCATCTGCACTATATAGTACGTTGTCTATAACCTTAAAACGCGGGCTATTATTATGAATAAGTGTATTCTGGCAAAATGGATTCCCATTTATTATTTGAACAGATTTGGGTATAGATATAACATACTGAGTTTTTTTGTTTTCTACATAATCTGGATTACCACTAACAAATGCAAATGCTTGGTCACCAATGTAGACTAAAGAGTTCGGTAATTTAATAGAATCGGGTAAATAACAACCGCGGAATACATTTGCTCCTATAAAATTTACAGAAGACGGAATTTCCAACTTTCGGAGTTTATAGCAATCCAAGAATGCCCCATTATTAATTATGCGAACCCCATCTCTTATATTATATGTTTCTTTATCAACACATCTAATACTGACGAGTTCCCCTCCGATATCCTCCGTATAATAAGAGCTCCCAGTTAGAATCAATCCTTTACAGGCATAACGAACCCCATCTGAATCAGTATAATCACTACCTGCAGTCGTAATATCGGATACTTCATAAATTGCGAGTTTCGTGGCTAATACAAATACATTCATTTGTTCATTATCAAACAGACCCTGGTATTCTTCTTTCAGAAACAATTTAATTAGAGCCTTTATAGATTCGGTGTCTTTGAGTTGCCCTGCTTTTGTATAATGCTGAATTGCTCGTGCGAAATCACACTCATGATTTTTCGGATTGCTATAATAATCACCTAATAACCGATTCGCAATTACATTACTCTGTTCTGCCGCTAGATTATCATAATTTTTCTTTTCTTTAAATGATTGAGTCTCCTCAAACATTTTATCGCAATTCTCTGTAATCAGATTATGCCTATTTGTGTCTGAACACAGCAGAATGGAGCAAGTCCAATCTCTTTCTTCATCTAATTGCCGTTTACCCAAATAGTTCTCATAATAAATGTGTCCGTTAAAATTGGCAGCAAATGTTTTTAATCGTTGTGTTCTAACTTCGTTTACAATTGGTGAAACAATCACAAGTTCATTCTTCTTGGATTTTAGATTTGAGACTGTATGAATAAGATGCGGAAGACTGAAAGATTCAATATCTAAGATATTTGAGAATATATGCAATGTCAGTACTTCAGGGGAAACGTCAATATCTTTGTCATTCAAATCATCAAAAGATTTGTTCACGGCAACAATCTCCGTATTCGGATAAAAACAGGAACACAGCAATTCTGCCCTTGATAATGCAAGTGAAGAAGGTTCAATCAATATTATCTTTGTGATCTTTTGCTCTAGATTATGTGATGTTAAAAAGTCATGATAGCAAATGGAGGCTAATCCTTGTCCGCAACCATAGTCAATTATTTGTACTTGTTCCTTTTTAGTAACCATGTCGTGCATTTGACCGAATGCGAACTGAAGTTTCGCATTGTGCATTTTGCCAAAAGCATACATGTACATCTGCAATAGAGGCTCTGTGTCCAATACATCAGCTCCTCTATTTAGAGACTCATGTAATTCAGCAGATAATCCAGATGGCAATTTACGAACAAAGTCATGTGCGAAGTACCATACCTTAATAAAGGATGGCTTATCCATATGTTCAATTAAATACGCATATGCAGTTTTACTCTCCTTCATTGTCCCATAATAATGTCAAAATGACGATTTTTGTTGTATCTTTCCCAATTTTCTAATGCCGTTTCTTTGCTTGTGTTGGCATAGCAATACTCACAGAGATGTGGGCATGTGTTATATTGGCCGATATCTTTACTTATAATACATCCGCAGTATTGACGTTGCCCTTTGTCCTTGTTTTTCTTTTGTTTTACTGCGTAAGTATAGGGAGTAAGCATTATGGCTCCATCTGGAATCAGTGGTTGGTCTTCAAATTCCTCAAACATCGATGGCGCAGATGGTTGGACTACATTGACCTCTACTTTTAAGAAATCCATCAATTCTTTATCTCGATATGCAAAGCGAATCATAAGGTCATCATCGATGCAACGGTTATGTTTAATTCCATACGTGTCTATATCGATTTTTTCGCCGCATGTTGCGAGTTGGAAATTCCAGCCACGTTCACGATTCATAACCGACAGTTTCTCGGCAAATTCATTCATCATGGCTTCGTCCCATTCGATATAGTTGATGCCATTCTTCTCGAGATTGGCCTTTACTTTATGGTATGAAATGATATCTGCGAAGCTAAATACAAGTTTCTCAGTATAATCTCTTAATTGATCACCTATGTTTTGTACTTTCCTAAGTAGGTCTTCGATACTGATTTTATCAGTAATAATCATCGGATCAAATCTCCAGATGACACGTCCTTTCCCCAATTTATTCACCAGCATCTTGAAAGTTTCAATACGCTGCCACACCGGCGGTACACCCTTTTCAAGACCCTCTTGTTCGTAATCGTTCAAGGTGTACTGGATATAGCATCCTATATTCCTCTCAAAAAGATAATCAAGATGATTTAAAAGCGGTCTGGGGTTCTTTGACCAAAATACAATGAATCGTGTATTGCTATAAGAAACATATGAAGTAATACCGTTAAAAGGATTAGTCCAAGCCGAGTAACCACGTTTTAATCGTTCAAAGAACCAATCTGCATAAAAAGCAGGAATATCCGTACTTCTACTTGCTGACACAATAATTGGGGCTTGAGCTTCCGCACTCACACCAGAATCTAAAGTTATTTTTATTTTACTTGTTGGTTTCGTCATGTTTGAATCCGTCAAAACAATTAATCGGTTGGTACTTGTATAAACATTCTCATATCTACATTCAATAACTCTGACATATGTCGTAAAGTATACAAATCGGGTTGGGAGGTATTGGTGCACCATTTGGAAACGGTGACGGGGTCTTTGCCTAATTGCTCGGCGAGCCATTTGCCTGTATGCCCCGTTTCCGCTAATACTGCCTTTATTCTATTTAGTTTTTGTCTTTCTGTTTTTGTCTCCATTGGATGATATATTAAATTTGAACGCAAATTTAGTCCATATTTGTGGCCCGAACAAATTTGACAATATGTTTTTGAGCATAAGACAGTAAGATGTAATATGATGTAGAAGGTGATTTGCTCCAATGAAACAGCGGTCGTATTCCATAGGAGCGAGTCTTTGATGACGGATTCTTACTTAATGGTCGTTGAATGGTGCGTAGTGGCAGCGGGCGAGGAAGCGGTCGACGTCGGCTTGGGTGTACCAGTATTTGTCGCCGTGGCGGGAGTAGCCGAGAAGGCCGTTGTCGCGGAAGCGTTTCAGGCAGCGGTCTTTGATGCCGAGGAGGGCCATTAGGGCTTTGTTGTCGTAAAGTGGAGAGGAGCAGAGTGCGGCAATCCTTTCCTCTTGACTTTGCAGCAAGAGCAGGATTTGATTCAGAGTTTCGGTAATGGATTTTTCATTATCGATCATGAGATTAAAAGGTATACGTCACGGCTGTCTTGCCGATGACATGTTCTGAGGAGGAAGGTAGTCTCGGAATTTGATAAGCTTGGATATGCGGCTTTGTATCCAAATGTACTTAAGTACTTATATGTATGGATGGATAATTGTGTTAAAATGTTCTTCTGCTTATAACCATCCATACTGTCGTTAGTATAGGTGGTTATTAATATGCTTTTGTGCCAAAGTAGGAGTACTAATGTATGCACTAAAATTGTTGCATGAGAACGTTTATCAAATTCCTTATCCACATTGCAAAGTTAACATGTGACAATGTGCATATCCAAATGATTAGCGGTTTCGGTACTCGGTTGCCTCGCATTGCCTCAGACTGCCGCGTTCTATAAAACGCGCAAAAGATACAAGCAAAATATCATTTCAAGGAGTAGAAACAGCGCATCCACATGGATGAGCAAGGTGTGTTTGGAGGCACTCAAAATGAAAATAGTGCCTCCAAACCCTTGCTCATGGATGAAGATTCCCTCCGAAGTCGGGAATCTATTTCAACGCCTCTGGCACGCTTCGATTGACACGTCAGTTAGACAATTTGTCAGGGACAAACTGATAGTTCAACTTCTCGACTTCGGCTGTCAGTGTCTGGGGCAGGAGGCGGGCGTAGACCTTTTCTGTGATGTCGGTGGAGCTGTGGCCAAGGAGGCGGCTCACGACGGTCATGGTCAGGCCGTCATTGATGGCGAGGACGGCGAAGGTATGGCGGGCTGTGTGGAATGACAGAGGGAATGGGAATCCGAGCCGTTCGCCAACGACATGCAGGGATTGGTTGATGCACTTTGTCGCTGAGTTGCGGGCGCGATAAAGAGAATCGGCATCGTTTAGACTCAGGTCATCTTTAACGAGGTCGAACACATATTTCTTTCTTCGCCCCATTGCCTGCCATTTATAGAGGATAAGCAACGCCGGGTCGGTCAGCGGAATCTTGTGGCGTTTGCTTGTCTTGATCAGCACCTTGCTCAGTTCCTTTTTCTCGAAGTCGATATGACTCCACTGCAGGGTCATGACATCGACAATCCGCAGTCCACAGGCATGAAAGGCAAACAGAAACATTTCGATAAACTCTTTCCGGCGCGGCTCCTTATCTTTATTGTAGAATTCCACAAGTTGGGCAAGCTGCTCTTTGCTGAGATTGTGGCCGTCAAATTCTTTTTCATCCTCTGCTTCAAGCGATGCCTTTTCCTGAATGCGCATATCCTGAAGCAGGACGTTGATCTCCTGATCAATCAATCCCATCTTGCAGGCTGCCTCGCAACCTTTCAGAATCGGTGTCAGCGAATGGTTGATCGTGGCATCAGAGTTATTCTTGAAATCACGCCTCCACTTGATATACTTGTCTATGATTTCTGTTGAAACCTCTCCTATATATAAACCGTCCGGCTTATAAGTTCCGTTGTTGGTGGCTTTCAAGAATTGCCGGAAGATATTCATTCCGCTCTGGCCATTCTTGTATCGGCTATAACCGATCTTGTATCGGCTATACTCTGAGGCGAGGCGTTTCAAGACAAATTCCACGAAATCCTCTCCTTTGTCTTTCCGAGTTATCGGTTTGTCATCGAGAAAAGAGGATATGACATCTTCGTTGACCTGTCCGGGAAACTTCTGGTTATACTCGTTAAGCCCGGCATCAACCTTGTTCACTTTCGCCAGCAAGAGGTTGTTGAATCTCGTACTGTCAGGCATGGATGCGCGAATCTCGCCCCTGCCGTTATTGCCGTTCGGATTCCAGTCGGCAACGGTGACAGAAATATTCATGTTGCGGCGCAATGTCCTGCCGCCGAAGATATAGATGATTTCGATCGGATATGCTTTCCCCTTATCGTAATTCTTCGGATAACGAAGCCTGAAACGCCCTAAAGGGAACGGTCTCTTTTGTCTGCCCATAATCTTTTGTTTCTAATACTCACCAAGGTTGGAATATGGTGCGAATTCACTAAAATATAGGCAAGTTAACAAATTTCAGGCGAGCTAAATGCTTGAAAATAGAGAAGTTTATTTTGCGGCAAAACAACATAAAAAACGATTGGCAAGTTTATTTTGCTGTTCGCCAATCGTTTGTATTTCAATTATTTATACTCTATTTTGAGGCTAAATTTCAATCAATATTCGTCTTCGTTGAAGAGGAAGTCTTCTTTGGAGGGGTAGTCGGGCCAGATTTCTTCGATGGATTCGTAGGTTTCGCCTTCGTCTTCTATTTCCTGAAGGTTTTCGATCACTTCAAGCGGGGCGCCTGAGCGCATGGCATAGTCGATGAGCTCGTCTTTGGTCGCGGGCCAGGGAGCGTCTTCGAGTTTTGATGCAAGTTCGAGTGTCCAGTACATGGCTATGATTGTTTTGATTGTTCGTTATTGTCCTTTTTGCGATCCGCTTTGCGTGCGGGGAGCGCAAAAGTAGTGATTCTTTTTCTTTTGGCAAACGTTTTGCGTCAGAAAAAGTTTACAGGCGGATTTCATGGAAATTCCGAGGAATCCGTCATAGAAACTTTCATGTGATCTTTGTTTCGTAGAAGCCTCATTGAGGACGGCTGATGGAGATGGCTCATTGTGGGAGTGGCGTGGCTCCGGGCGATCCAGGGCGAGGCCGCAGGTCAGTCTTCGAGGGCTTCGCGGGCGTAGCGCAGCGCCTGCTGGCGTTCGCGGCAGGTGGCGCAGCTGCCGCAGTGCTGCGGCGTGCCGCGATAGCAGGAGTAGGTGTGGTCGTAGTCGACTCCCAGACGCATTCCGCGCAGTGCTATCTCGTTTTTTGTCAGTCCGGTGTAGGGAGCGGTGAGTGTGATTCCGGCGTAGGTGCCTGCTGAGATGGCGGCGTTGATGGCTTCGACAAACTGCGGGCGGCAGTCGGGATATACCTCGTGGTCGCCCGAATGGTTGGCCATCATCACGTGGTGCAGTCCGCGGCTTTCGGCTATTCCGGCGGCTATGGAGAGCATGATGCCGTTGCGGAATGGTACGACGGTCGATGACATGTTGTCGCCGGCATATTGTCCGTCGGGCACAGCGTCGGGACCTTCGAGCAGGGAGCTTTTGAAGTATTGCTTCATGAATGCGAGTGGTATCTCGATTAGCTCGATGCCGGCTTTTCGGCACTGCCAGCGGGCGCATTCGGCCTCGCGTTCGTTCTGGTTGGCTCCGTAGGAGAAGTTGACGGCGAGGGCTATGCGCGGGGCGTATTCCCACAGCAGTGTGGTGGAGTCAAGTCCGCCGCTGTATATCAGCAATGTGTCTTTTTCCATGATCGTATGGTGTCGTTGTTGTGGAGGTTGGTCATTTGTCGGCCATGGCTGCGAGCATGCGCTGCCGGGCCAGTTCCTGATGCTCGTCGTCGGCGTATGATGCGAACGGGTGTATGGCAATGCCTCCGCGTGGGGTGAATATGCCTTTGACCTCTATATAGCGCGGATCCATGAGCCGCACGAGGTCGTTGAGTATGATGTTTACGCAGTCCTCGTGGAAGTCGCCGTGGTTGCGGAAGCTGAACAGGTAGAGTTTGAGCGATTTGCTCTCCACCATGCGCTGGAGCGGTATGTAGTTGATGATTATCTGCGCGAAGTCGGGCTGTCCGGTGATGGGGCAGAGCGATGTGAATTCGGGGCATCGGAGTGTCACGAGATACTCTCTGTCGGGATGCCGGTTGACAAACGATTCGAGCAGTTGGGGCGCGTAGTCGGTGGGATATTGGGTGGCTTTCGACTGTCCGAGCAGCGAAAGGTTGTCGTCGTGTCGGTTCTGATCCATGTGGGTGATGGTTGGATTGTATGTGTGGGGTTGTTTATTGCCGCGATGCGCTGAAGGCGCAGAGGTCGGCATAGAGTTTCATTATCTGTGTGCCGTAGTGGTTGTTGGCGGCCCATCGTCCGTTGAGGTCGTGCCATGTCGATGCCACTCCGCGACTGACGAGGCTGAACCGCGGGTCGACCAGTCCTTCGCCTTTAGGCAGGCGTCCGGTGCTGGCGTAGGCGTATAGATGCTGTATCTGGGCGGTCACCCCTTCGCGGGGATCTTTGAAGGCGTGTCCGCGGATCCCTTTGCGAGTCACTCCGAGTCCGCAGTAGTTGTGTTGCTCGGGTCTGACGGCTGTGCCGCCGGTGTAGAGAAACCATCCGGTCTCGAGTATCGACTGGCACAGCGCCACGTCGCCGCGTATGCCGTAGATCTGACCTACGTCGTAGAACGCCTGCGCTATCTCGATAGGGAAGTCGGGATTGCGCTGGCTGACAAACAGCCACATCGTTTCGGGATCGATCTGCGTGGGACCCATGATCGCTTCGTCGCCGGAGAAGAAATTTACGGCGAAGGAGGGTGATTCGGCGGATTCCTCGGCAGGGGTGTCGAACGAGTCAAACACTATGTCGTCGGGAATTGCGATGGTGTCGGTGTGTATCTTGCGGAGCGGCTTGGCGATGCGAGGTTTCTTTCGGCGCGGCTCGGCGTATACTCCGGAGCCGGCCAGCATCGTGGCTACGACGAACAGTGCTATCAGCCGTGTCCACTTCATGACCTTATCCCTCGTTCTGGCGAGCCTTGCGCAATGTGTCGAGAACGTCGCTGCCAAACAATACCCAGGCCGAGGCGCCGACTACAGCGAGGAATACGCATCCGACGAGTATCAGCATTTTCGATGGCTTGGAGGGTGCGAGCGGTACGGTGGATGGCTGCACGACGGTGAACACCGGGGTGATCTCCTGCACCTTGGCCTTGGCCACCTGAAGCTGCTGGGCGGTGGTGTTGTAGAGGTTGAAGGCGAGAGCCTGCTCGTTCTGCAGGCGCTCCTCCTCGTTGCGTTTGGAGCGGAGTATTATGCCCTGGTTGTTGTCGACGTAGCTGGCGTAGCGCTGCTGGGCCTCGTAGTAGGCCTGTCGTGCCTCGTCGTTGATTTTCTGGGCATATTCCATATCCTTGCGTGCCTTGTTGGTGCGGTAGCCGATCACATATTCCTTAAGGCGTTCGGCCACTGTGTCGGCCAGCATGGCCGATACCATGGGATCCTGCATTGTCACGCTGATGCTGATGACCGATGTCTTGGCCGCCGATTCGACGCTGACTCTCGATGCCAGGGCGGCGGCAATGCCGCTTTCGTCGGGGGTGAGTCGGAATGCATCGGGCTTGCGGAGGTCGTCGCCGGCGTCGTCGCTGCCGCTGAAGAGGCTTCTGATTCCGCCAATGGCGCGTGCGGGCAGCGAGGTGATGTAGCTCCACCATGGCGCTGAGATCTCTTCGGTGAGATAGCGGCGTACGGTGATGGTGTCGTTGCCTTCTCTGTCGGTCACCTTGACGTCGAACAGTCCGATGGCGAAAGGCACCGAGCTGACAATGTCGGGATAGAGCTGCGTGCCAATGGCGTCGGCTCCGGTGCTTGATCCGGCCGATATGCCGGCCATGGCGGCAAGCGCTCCGAGGTTTCCGCTCATGCCCTGGTTGTTGGTGGCTTCCGGCGCGAGCTTGATGGTGGTGGTGTATTCTTTCGGGATCGAGAATGCTATCACGATTCCGGCCACCGCGCCGTAGATGGCCCAGCGGAGCAGTGTGCGGCGTCCGTTCCAGAGCTTGCGTGCGAGTTCGAGCAGATCTATCTCCTGCTGATCGTCGTCGGGCGCCATGTGGCTGCCGTCGGTCAGTTTGTCGCTTTTGTCGTTGGTCATCACTTCTTGAATATTGAGTAGATGGTGGCGGCCATGGTGCCGAGCGATGCGAATGAGCTTACGTAGCTGATCACCTGCGCCCAGTTGGTGCCGCCGGTCTTGGGTTTGGACGGCACGATGATCTGGCATCCCGGTTCCAGAACCGAACCTCCCTTGGCGCGTGCCACTGTGCCGTTCATGTAGATGATGAACACCTTGTTCTTGCGTGCGCGTTCGCCATATCCGCCGGCTTGGTTGATGTAGTAGTCCACCTTCTTGCCGGGCACGTAGCCCACCACGTTGGGGAACATCACGTCGCCTGATATCTTGACGGTGCTGACCTCTTCGGGTATGATAAGCTTGTCGCCGTCCTTCAGCACCAGGTCATAGTAGCTTCCGGGCTGCGAGAGCGCTTTCTCCAGCTCTATGCCTACGGAATATACGTCGCTGAGCGAGAGCTGCTCTATGTTGATCGAGTCCTCCGACTGCGACATGGCGAGTTTGAGCGACTCGTCGCGTGCGGCCTTCTCGTCGTCGGTCATTTTGCGCATCAGTCGGGCGCCCTTGAGATAGGCTCCGTCGGTGACGCCTCCGGCGCGTCGCACTATGTCGCTGATGCGTTCGTTCTTGCGCTGCAGGGCATATTGTCCGTCGAACAGCACTTCGCCGTCGACCTCGATGAGCTTCTGTGTCTGGTAGCCGGGAGAGCGGCGCACTTCCACGATGTCGTAGGGTTTGAGCTTGAATTCGGGATCGCCGCCGAGCACGAGGCCGTCCTTGAGGGCGAAGGTGAATATCTCGGCTGTGTTTTCGGTGGGTTTGAGACTCTGCGGGTCGATGATGCGGCGCGAAACTTCGACGCGTGCGGTCGATGCGCCCTGCAGCAGACCTCCGGCCATGACTATGAGGTCTTCGACGGTGGTGCCTTCGGCGTAGGGGTAGTCGCCGGGGCTGGTCACCTGACCGTTGATGGTCAGTTCGCCGTGGTCGACGATTTCATGCACGCTCGCCACCACGAGTATGTCGTTGGGCAGTAGCTTTACATCGGACGCCCGTCCGGCAAGAATCTCGCCGAGAGCCACACCCATTGCCTTGAGCGTCTCGCCCTCGCCTTCGCGGTAGAGTATTGCGCGTGTGGTGAATGCGTCGTCGGCCAGTCCCTGTGCCTGCTTCAGCAGCGAGCGGAGTGTCATCGTGTCGTCGCCGATGGCATACATGCCCGGACGCATCACGGAGCCGCGCAGCTCCACGCGGTTGGTAAACCGGTCAACGACCGTGCCTACCTTCACCACATCGCCGTCGCGAAGCTGATAGGTGTTGAAGTCGGCCTTCTCCACGTTGTAGATCTCGTTCTGCTGGCCGGTCGGACGGCTGACGGTCACCAGTTCGCTGAATGCGTCGCCGGCGAGGCCTCCCGAATATCCGAGCAGCTTCTGGAGCGACTCGCCCTCGCGGATCTCATAGAACATCGGGCGTTTGACGCCTCCCTCCACGCTGACAAGATTTTCGTAGGGGGGCACTATGATCACGTCGCCCTCCTGCAGTCTGACGGAGGCCGAGTTGGCGTGTCCGCCGAAGAGATAGTCGTAGATGTCAACGTCGAGAAGACGGCTTCCGTTGCGTATCACGTGGATGTTGCGTAGCGTGCCTATGTCGTTGATGCCTCCTGCGCGGTAGATGGCGTTGAACACTGTGGAGAACGGCGACAGCCTGTAGGATCCGGGTATGTTGACCTCGCCCATCACGTTGACGAGTATCGAGCGTATCTGTCCGAGGGTGAGGCTTACGTCGGTCTCATCCTCGGCTACTCCCGCATATTTGGTGGCGAATGCCTTGCGCAGTCTGTCGTTGGCTTCGGCCACGGTCAGGCCGTTGAGATAGACCGGTCCGATCTGTTCGATCATGATGCGTCCTTCGGGCGATATGACGTCGCGTATCTCATCCTCGCTGGCTCCCCATATGTCGATGACCACTTCGTCGCCCGGTCCGAGGCGGTAGTCCGACGGGGTTGCCATGTTTTCGTTCGGCTCGAATGTGAGCGCCTTGTTGTTGAATAGATCATGACCGAATATCTTGCGCTTGGCCACGGTGTCCTGAAGCAGTGCGAGCGAGTCGGGTGTCATGACGTCAAACACCTCGGTCATGGTCGAGATGGTCTTGTCGTCGGGTTCGAGGGCTTTGCGCAGACGGCTGTCGCGAGTGCCTTCGAGTTTGCCTAAGGCAGTGGTGGAGCCGTCCTTGCTTTTCTTGGTCTTGGTGTCGGATTCGATGCCTTCGTATTTTTCACGCAGCCGCTCTATCTGTTCGGGTGTGACGCCTTTTGCGAGCAGTTCCTTGCCTATCTGCTGTTCGGTTTTGCCGACAGCGCTCTGGCGCTTGATGTAGTCGATTACCTGTTGGTCGGTCATTTTGGCCCATGCGGTCAGAGCCGTGAGCATGGCGGCTATAATGAGGCCGAAACTGAAAAATCTCTTTGACGTCATCAGTCGTTGTTGTTGTGCGGTTGGTTGTCGGAATCTTTTTCTTTGGTCGGATTTTCGTGATCCATGAGCTTCACGCCGAGGCGGCGTTCGCGGCTGCGTATGTGTCGGGTGAGCCACAGGTTGGCCAGCGTCCAGAGCAGGATGTCGAGTATGAGCAGCAGGTTGACTTCTACATAGCGCGACAGCAGTATGTTGGCTATGCTGAAGGTTATGGATGCCACCACGATGAGCACCATGGCAAGGCGCTGGTTGAGTCCGATGGCCAGCATCTTGTGGTGGATGTGGGTCTTGTCGGGGAGAAACGGGTTGCCGTGGCGGCGCACGCGGTGGAGAAACACCCTCACTACGTCAAAGCACGGGATGATCAGCGGCGAGACGGCCAGAATCATCGGGTTGGTGCGGAATGTGGGGAATTTGTCGGGCGACCATTGCAGCAGCGCGAGTCCCAGGAAAGCAAGGAGCAGTCCGATGGTCAGGCTGCCGGTGTCTCCCATGAATATTTTCTTTTTGCGTTCGGCGCTTCCGAATACGTTGTAGTAGAAAAACTGTATCAGCACTCCGAGGCAGGCGAACGACAGCATGGCGAAGATCGGCTTGCCGATCATCAGGAACGCTGTGCCGTAGATGATGAACGCCGCGCTCGAAAGCCCGGATGCGAGGCCGTCGATGCCGTCGATGAGGTTGATGGCGTTGACCACATATACCACGATAAGTATCGTCAGCGGAATGCCGAACCATGGCGAGATATGACCCAGGCCGATGATGCCGTGGAGGTCGTTGACATACATTCCGGCTCCGATGAGCAGCACGGCGCAGAATATCTGCACGACAAACTTGGCGCGGTAGCGCACTCCGATCAGGTCGTCGGACATTCCGGTGAGGTACATGAGCAGCAGCGCGCACAGTCCGAACGATATGGCCTGGGCGTTGATGCGCATCATGTTTTCCATGTCGGTGTTGCCCATGAGTATCGACATGCCGAGAAGCAGCGACACGCTGAACAGGATCACCGGCGTGAAGGCTATGCCGCCAAGGCGGGGCACGGTGCCGCGGTGGATCTTGCGCTCGTCGGGCATGTCGAACAGTTTGCGACGGTACGACACCAGAAGAATCTGCGGAATCAGTATTCCCGCAAAGAGGACGCTCAGCAGCGTCGACAGGAAGCAGCAGATAATCCAGGTGGTCATATATCGGTCTGAATAAAAGTGTGAGCAGAATGGAGAGTCACTGTCATCTTGCTTTTAAGGTTAGTGTTAAGGCATCCCAGCAGAGCGCCGATAGCGGACGCGGTTTGCAAAATTACTAAATTAGTGTGGCTTCGGCAAATGATTCGGTCAGAATTTCTTCATCGTGATCCTTGCCTTGTCGGATGTGACGACGAGTGTCTGGTGGTTGAGATGCTCTATCTTGAAAATGGTCGGCGAGGCGTAGATGCCCCACGGTGCGAGCTGGTCGGTGCCGTAGGGAAATTCGAGCGTCAGCCGTCTGTCGGTTTTGTCGTAGGTCATGTTGGCGGTGGCCTTCACTCCCGGGTTGGTGAGGTTGGCCGTGTGGAGATAGAGGCAGTAGAAGAGGTTGTATGGCTCGCTGACGGTGTTGTCGTCGAGGTTTTCCACTGTGATCACGCGCCACTGTCCGTCGAGATCGCCGTTGATGCCGCCTTTGCGGCATGAGGTGGCGGAGATAATGATCAGTATGGCGGCCAATATGGCTGCGGCGCAGTTGGTTGTGTGCGGTCTGTTCATAGCCATCCGGTCTTTTTGATTGATAGCATGGCGCCACGGCTCGGTCCGAGCAGGGATCCTCCGTCGGTGGCAAATGATATGGTTCCCGACCATCCTTTGAGCTTTGGCGGACGGATGGTGGCTTCGAATAGTGTGTTGACGTTGCCAAGCACTCTCGGTGTCGGGGCGTCGTAGGTGCCCCAGCTGCGCGAATAGCTCAGGAGCATGCGCCAGGTGAGCCACGGCACGGGGTTGCCCTCGACGCCGAGATGATGACCCTTGATACGGTTGTGTTTGAACGACAGGGAGCCGTCGCGGTTGTAGACCGGCGATATGAGCAACGGATTGCCTATGCCCATGCCCCAGTGCTGCCATCCGGCGTAGATGCCGTGGTTATAGTACTGGTCGCGTCCGCTCACCTGTTCGGGTATCTCCGGAGTGTGATCCCAGTAGACCGGGCCGGCCTGGTCTTTGGTGTAGAGATATTCATAAACGAAGGCGCTGACTATCGGGTTTTTGGGCAGGTTGACCTCCACGCCCAGAAGCATGTCGCGCCATGTGTAGTCGAAAAACATCATCGAGTGGTCCTCGAAGAAGTGCTCGTAGTAGAGTGCCGCCGACCAGTCCGACTCCGCCGGTGCCCATTTGAGGCGGAAATCCCATTCGCCGGTGTGGTTGCCATAGACGTTGAGCTGTTCCGACGAGGGAGTGTCGCCTCCTCCGGCCGATGGCCAGAATACCTTGATCCAGTCCTTGAAGCCGTTGGGCATGTCGATGACTTGACCTTGGAACATAGACTGTCCGCCAAACTGGGCGCCCATCTGAAGTCCGGCTTCGAAAGTGAGCGGGAAGCGCTGTGTGTCGCCCACCATGAGCGTGCCGCCTTTGGAGTGAAACAGCACGTGCTTGGTGTGGCGCGCTCCGTTCTTGGCGGCGTGGCGCTGCCAGCTGTCGTCGGTGAAGGCTCCGTAGGCCAGATAGCCCTTGATGCCGAGCCATCCGTTGGTAAACGGCACTTTGACGTAGTCGGGCAGCGACAGCCGTGCCTGCGGTATGGGGCGGGAGTTGTTGGAGAAAAGCAGGTCGCCGCTCGACAGGCGCAGGTTGTTGAATCCTCCGGTCCACTCCTTGGATCCCACCGACAGCTCGGCATTGCGGTAGCGCAGGTCGGCGTAGAGCTGCTGCACCACAAACGACGAGGTGAAGTTCCAGGGTACAGCCAGATCCACTCCGGCGCCCCACGTAAGGCGTCGGCCCTCTTTGCGGGCGTCCTTGAACAGCGACGCGCGCACGTAGCCGTTGTTTTTCTCGATCGACGACAGGCCGAAGCGGTTGTTGACGAGCCAGAAGGGGGTGTTGGCTCCGGAGCTGACGGTGGCGTTGACCTCGGCCGAATATCTGAATGTGCTGTCGGGCAGCTCTATGGCCGGAGCGCACAGAGCCGACGCAGCCGTAGTGAGAAGCGCGGTTAACAGTCGTATATGCCTCATTAAGGAGAAATGATTTGGTTTTGAGGGTGCAAAGTTACTATATTTATTCCCAATAACAAAACAGTTAGCGTCTGTGGTACATCATTTCACCTGATGATGGCATAGTTGTGGAAATATTTGCTAATTTTGTGAAAAATCAATGGATTTCGTTTATAATTTTCAATATACAGATTTATCATGAAGAAAACCATTATCGCCGCGCTCGCGCTTGTCTGCGCGTTGGTGTCGGCGTCGGCCGCTCCGGGCGGTACGAATCCAAAGCCTTTCGTGGTGCCTGAGGTGCGCCAGTGGCAAGGCTCGAAGGGAGTGCTGAACATCACCACGTCGTCGCGCATAGTCGTGGCTGATCCGGCTCTGCGGGCTGTGGCCGACTCTCTCGCCGCCGACTGGCAGCGCATGTTCGGCACTGCGCTCGAAGTGGTGTCGGGCAAGGCTGCGGCCTCCGATGTGGAGCTGAAAATCAAGGCTGACCGCCGTCTTGGCGACGAAGGATACACGATGACCGCCGACAGCCGTCTGACCATATCGTCGCCTACCCCTACAGGTGTCTACTGGGGTACGCGCACGCTATTGCAGATCGCGCAGCAGACTCCCGGACAGGCTGTCCCGAAAGGCATGATCACCGACTGGCCCGACTATCCGGTGCGCGGCCTGTCGCTCGACGTAGGGCGTAAGTTTTTCCCGCTCGATTATGTCGACGATCTGGTAAAGGTGCTGTCGTACTATAAGCTCAATTCGTTGCGTCTGCATCTCAACGACAACGGCTTCCCGTATTATTTTGCCAATGACTGGGACAAGACCTATGCCGCATTCCGCATGGAGAGCGACACTTTCCCCGGATTGACTTCGCGCGACGGCTACTACACGAAGCAGCAGATGCGCGACCTGCAGCGCACGTCGGCAGGCGATATGGTGGAGATCGTTCCGGAGATAGACATTCCGGCTCATGCTCTGGCATTCGCACGCTACCGCGGCATAGGCAGCAAGGAGTTCGGCGAGGATCATCTCGACCTGTTCAATCCGGCCACAATGCCGTTTCTCGACTCGCTTTTCCATGAATATCTTGGCGGTCCGGATCCGGTATTCACAGGCCGCTACATGCATATCGGCACCGACGAGTTCGGCAAGGATTATCCCGGATTTGACAAACAGAAGGAGACGGCCGAGCGATTCCGTTCGTTCATGGACCATTACATCCGCCTTGTAGAGGGCTACGGCAAGACTCCGTGGGTATGGGGGTCGCTGTCGACAGCTCCGGGCGAGACTCCCGTCAAGACGCAGGGTGTGATGCTCGACGCATGGTATAACGGTTATGCCGATTCCAAGGAGATGGCCCGCCTCGGATTCAAGATCAACTCAATCCCCGACGGCATGGTATATATAGTGCCCAACGCCGGTTACTACCACGATTATCTCAACACCGAGTGGCTCTACAAGGAGTGGACTCCGGCGCGTGTGGGTTCGGTGCAGTTCGAGGAGCGCGACACGGCTCTCGTCGGCGGCTATTTCGCCGTGTGGAACGACCATGTGGGCAACGGCGTGTCGGTGCAGGATGTGCACCACCGCGTGATGGACGCTCTTCCCGTGATGGCTGCCAAGCTGTGGGACGGACCGTCGGTGACACTGCCCTACGACGATTTCAGAGCTGCCTCGCAGCAGTTGGCCGAGGCTCCCGGCGTCAACAGGCTGGCCCGCGTCGGCGATCCGCAGTCGGTGGTCTACGAGGCTGCACAGCTGCGCCCCGGACAGTCGACCGGCATTTCCGACGTAGGATATGACTGGACTCTTGAGTTCACTCTCGATGCAACGCCCGAAAAACCCGGAACGGTGCTGTTTGAGTCGCCCGATGCTAAGCTGTATCTCGCTGATCCCGTTAAGGGTATGCTGGGCTTTATGCGCGACGGCTATCTTTATGACTTTGGTTTCCGTCCATATCCGGGCGAGAAAGTGGATATACGCATCACCGGCACCAACAAGGCCACCCGCCTGTATGTCGACGGCAAGCTGTTCTGCAGCCTCGACAACACTACCGAGTGGTACAATGAGGGCAAGAACAAGATGTATCGCCTGCAGACTCTCGTGCTGCCTCTGGCCAAGGCTGGACAGTTTGAGAGCAAGGTGAGCGATCTGAAAGTGAGCAACTATATACGCTGATCCTGACAATAGGCCGGAGCCGTTCGGCTCCGGCCGATATACGAAACCGTCCCCTGCCGGCCGATATGGCTTGCAGGGGACGGTTTTTGTGTCGTAGCGTGAGTCTGACGTCTGCAGTGAGGTCGCGTCAGAGTCTGTGTCGGTTTACATCTTGGCGCGTATGGCGGCCGTCTCGTTTTCGTAGCCGGGCTTTTCGAGCAGCGCGAACATGTTGCGTTTGTAGGCCTCTACGCCGGGCTGGTTGAAGGGGTTGACTCCGAGCAGGTAGCCGCTTATGCCGCAGGCCTTCTCGAAGAAATAGATGAGCTGTCCGAGCCATTTCTCCTGAAGCGCCGGAAGTGTGATCTGGATGTTGGGCACTCCGCCGTCGACATGGGCTATGCGTGTGCCGAGCTCGGCCATTTTGTTGACCTCGTCGATACGCTTGCCTGCGATGTAGTTGAGTCCGTCGAGGTTGTCGCTGTCGGCGGGGACGCGCAGTTCATGGTCGGACGCGGCTACGGAGATGACGGTCTCGAATATGGTGCGCTCACCCTCCTGTATCCACTGGCCCATGGAGTGGAGGTCGGTGGTGAGGTCGACCGCAGCGGGGAATATGCCTTTGCCGTCCTTGCCCTCGCTCTCGCCGTAGAGCTGCTTCCACCATTCGCCGAAATAATGGAGCTTGGGGTTGAAGTTGGCCAGTATCTCGGTCTTTTTGCCTGCGCGGTAGAGCGCGTTGCGGGTGGCGGCGTAGAGCAGCGACTGGTTGTCGAGCGATGCTGCGGTTGTGGCGGCCTCCATCTCGGCGGCTCCGTTAAGGAGTGCGCGGATGTCGTAGCCGGCCACTGCGATCGGGAGCAGACCTACGGGGGTGAGCACCGAGAAGCGTCCGCCCACGTTGTCGGCGATGACAAATGTCTTGTAGCCCTCTTCGGTGGCGAGCTGGCGCAGGGCGCCGCGCTTGGCGTCAGTGATGGCTACGGTCAGTTCGGCGGCTTTCTGCTTGCCGGCCTGCTGCTCGAGCTTCTCTTTGAGCAGACGGAAGGCTATTGCCGGCTCTGTGGTGGTGCCCGACTTGGAGATCACCACTATGCCGAATCTCTTGCCGTCGAGGAGCTGCAGCAGCTCATGCATGTAGTCCTCTCCGATGTTCTGTCCGGCAAACACCACTTTCGTAGCGCCGTTGTCGCAGCGGTAGGCTGCAAACGAGTCGCTCAGGGCCTCGATGACTGCCTTGGCGCCGAGGTATGAGCCCCCGATGCCTACACACACCACATATTCGCACTCCTTGCGCAGACGCTCGGCTGTGGCTATGATGTCGTCGACGAGGTCGGCTGTGGTTTCCGAGGGGAGTTTCACCCATCCGAGGAAGTCGTTGCCGGCTCCGCTGCCGTTGTCGACTTTGGCGAGCGCTTCGGATGCTTCAGGCAGCATGGCGCTTACGGTGCTTTCGGTTATGGAGCCGAAAGCGTTGCTGATGTTTACTTTGATGGTATCCATTTGATAAAGTGATAAGTTTCTGTAATATGCACTGCCGTCAGGCGGCGGATGCTCCTTCGGTGTATAACGGTCGGACGGGGAGTAGTGTTCACCGGATGGATCAGATGAACGTGTCGCTCATCTTGGCGATGGCCTTCGAGGGGTTGATGCCACGGTAGAGTATGTCGAACACTCCGTCGAGTATCGGCATAGGCACGTCGTAGCGCTCGTTGATCTCGTGGATGCATTTGGTGCCGTAATATCCTTCGGCGGTCTGCTCCATCTCCATCCGGGCTGCCTTGACGGAATAGCCGCGGCCTATCATCGAGCCGAAATTATGGTTGCGGCTGAAGCGTGAGTAGGAGGTGACGAGCAGGTCGCCGAGATACACGGAGTCGCATATCTGGCGCGGACGCGGATAGACGGTGTAGATGAAGCGTTCCATCTCCCTGATGGCGTTGCTGACGAGCATTGCCAGGAAGTTGTCGCCGTTCTTTAGTCCGTGGACTATGCCGGCGGCTATGGAGTAGACGTTTTTGAGCACGGCGGCGTATTCAATGCCGTCGACGTCGCTTGAGGTGATGGTCTTGAGGGTCTTGCCGCTAAGGCATGAGGCGAATTTCTCGGCCATGAACAGGTCGTGGCCTCCGACGGTCAGATAGCTCTGGCGGCCGAGTGCCACCTCTTCGGCATGGCATGGTCCGCTGACTACGAGGGTGCGTTCGGGGAGTACTCCGAACCGTCGCTGCATGTATGTGGATATGAGCTGGTTGCCGTCGGGTACGATCCCTTTGACGGCCGATGCTACATATTTGTCGGATATATCGATGGTGATCTTGTCGACGTGGGCTTTGAAATATGGCGACGGCATGACCAGCAGCAGCGTGTCGGCATTGCGGCACGCTTCGTTGATGTCCGACGAGAATTCGATACGCTCTATGTCGAAAATGACGTCGCTCAGGTAGGCCGGATTGCGCCGCAGGCGCTTGAAGTCGGCTATGCGGTCGTCGCGCCGCATATACCAGATGATCGATTCGCAGTTTTCGAGCAGGAGCTTAGCCAGAGCCGTGGCCCAGCTTCCTCCGCCCATGACGGCTATTGTACCTGGAAAGTTCATAGGTGGGTAATCGGTTTTGACAGGCGTCCGGCAGCGTTCGGTCTGAATGCTGTTGCCGTCGGTCGGTCGTTGAAACACTTCATGGTATGGTTGATGATCAGTTGTCCCGCTCCGGCAGGGGAGCCGCCGTCGGCAGGTGTCGGCCGGCGGCTCTCCGCTGTGGTGGCGGATGTCATTCTTCGGTCGATGCCGATGCTGCGGTGGCGATCCACTGCTTTACGTCATCGGCCGAGGGATTGGTCAGTCCGAGCTTGAACTTCTTGTTGAGTCCGCATAGATCCTGCTGCAGTTTGCCCGCCGACGCTGTCGCGGCGAGTTGCTGCAGGGTCAGCACTCCGAGTTTGTGGAGCGCGGGCACCCATTCTTCGGCCACTCCTGCGGCGGCAAACTGTGCGGGAGTGTCGCGCCGGGCAGTCTTTTCGGGACGCATCTGCGGGAAGAAGAGCACTTCCTGTATGGTGGTCTGGCCGGTCATGAGCATCACCAGGCGATCCATGCCGATGCCCATGCCCGATGTAGGCGGCATGCCGTATTCGAGGGCGCGGATGAAGTCTTTGTCGATGATCATGGCTTCGTCGTCGCCTTTCTCGCTGAGCTTCATCTGCTCTACGAAGCGCTCATACTGGTCGATGGGGTCGTTGAGCTCGGAGTAGGCGTTGGCCAGCTCTTTGCCGTTGACCATCAGTTCGAAGCGTTCGGTCAGCTCGGGGTTGTTGCGGTGGCGCTTGGTCAGCGGCGACATCTCGATGGGGTAGTCGATGATGAATGTGGGCTGTATGTAGCGGCCTTCGCACTTCTCGCCGAATATCTCGTCGATGAGCTTGCCTTTGCCCATAGAGGGGTCGACTTCGATGTCGAGCTGCGCGCACACCTGGCGCAGCTGTTCTTCGTTCATGCCGGTGATGTCGATGCCGGTGAATTCCTTTATCGAGTCGATCATGGTGACGCGCTTGAACGGTGCCTTGAACGATATGACGTTGTCGCCCACTTTCACTTCGGTGGTGCCGTTGACGTCGAGGCATATCTTTTCGAGCATCTTCTCGGTGAAGTCCATCATCCAGTTGTAGTCCTTGTAGGCCACGTAGATCTCCATGCAGGTGAATTCCGGATTGTGGGTGCGGTCCATGCCTTCGTTGCGGAAGTTCTTGGAGAATTCGTAGACGCCTTCAAATCCGCCCACGATCAGGCGCTTGAGATAAAGCTCGTCGGCTATGCGCAGATAGAGCGGTATGTCGAGCGCGTTGTGATGGGTCACAAACGGACGCGCCGATGCTCCGCCGGGTATCGACTGCAGTATGGGGGTCTCGACCTCCATGTAGCCGGCTGTGTTGAAGTATTCGCGCATGGAGTTGTAGACCTTGGTGCGCTTGATGAAGATCTCTTTGACGCCGTCGTTGACCACGAGGTCGACGTAGCGGCGGCGGTAGCGGAGCTCGGGGTCGTCGAACGCGTCGTAGGTCACACCGTCTTTCACTTTGACGATCGGAAGCGGGCGCAGCGACTTGCCGAGCACGGTGATGCTGCGGGCATGGACTGTGATCTCGCCCATCTGGGTGCGGAACACGAATCCCTCCACTCCGATGAAGTCGCCGATGTCGAGAAGTTTCTTCACTACGGTGTTGTAGAACTCCTTGTCTTCGCCCGGACAGAGGTCGTCGCGGCTCACATAGATCTGTATGCGGCCGCGTGAGTCCTGAAGTTCGATGAATGACGCCTTGCCCATGACACGGCGGCTCATGACGCGTCCGGCCACGGTGACATCGCGTGCGGGAGCGTCGTCGCTGAAGTCGCGTTTGATTTCGTCGGTGTAGGCTGTCACCTTGTATTCGGCAGCCGGATATGGTTCAATGCCGAGTCGTCTCATCTCTTCGAGGCTTCCGCGGCGCACTATTTCCTGTTCGCTCAGTTCAAGAATATTGGTCATAAGCTTGTATGTGGGTGCTTGGTATGAATGCTTTGATGCAATTTTTTGCAAATTTAGCCATTATTTTCCTAATAACAGCCTCTGTGCGGCCTAAAAACGCCGGAGTTGTCGCAGTCCGGCGTTTTTAGGCGTTTTAGCTGTCAGTGGCTATGTGTTGTGCTGCCGGTGTGGGTGGATCAGACGGTGCGGGGCGAGGTGCGCCTGACGCCTGCGAACAGCCCGAAGCGGCGCGTCAGTATCCATGCCACGGCGAAGTAGAGCGCCGCCAGTCCCCATAGCATCATGGCGGGATGGCTCTGCTGGGCGAATGTGGCTCCGTTTGAGTTGAGGCGGATGAATCCCTCTATGCCCCATGTGGCGGGTATGAAGCCGCCGACAAGCTGCCAGAACGCCCCCATGGCGTAGCGCGGCCATGTGAGTCCGGAGAGGAATAGAAACACTACGGATGTGAACACCACCACCATCAGCGAGGCTTCGCGCTCGGTGACGAACGAGGCCACGCAGAAGCCGAGCATCGAGGCGGCTACGGTCATCGGCAGGATATAGACAAGGCTGTCGAGCATCGAATCGAGGTGGGGCAGGGTGAACATCCACGGCACGAAATGGAGGGCATAGAGCGCCATGGGTATGTAGATCGTGGTGTAGCAGAGGGTCTTGCCGATAAGCGTGGCGGAGGCCGGAGCGTCGACCGACATAGGATCGAGGCCGCCGTTGCGCCGGCGGCGTTCGGCAGAACCGCCGGCGAGCATAGCCACGCCGAGTATCAGGCTCTGATGAAGTATGAGCACGAGCACTCCGGGCATGATGAACGAGGCGAAGCCCTGGGTGGGGTCGCCCATCATTACCGACTGGGTGTCGATCGGCGAGCCGCCGATGTCCTGGAGCAGCAGTCCGCCGGAGGCGATCTTCTCCTGTTGGTGGCGGGTGGCTATGGCCATCTGCAGGTCGGTGAGGTTGAACAATGCCTGACGGTAGCGCAGAAGCAGGCTGACGTCGGCGTAGTATGTGACGTTGGCCTGTTCGCCGCGTCCGAGCTGCCTGGCGTAGCCGGCGGGGATCTCGAGTATGCCGTACACCTCCTTGCGGTTCATCATGCGGCGTGCGGCCTCCATGTCGGGGGCATACTGGTAGACTTTCAGGCCGTCGGTGGCGTCGACCATGCGGGCAAGCTCGCGGCTGGGGGCCGTGCGGCTGTGGTCGACCACGGCGATAGGCATGTCGCGGATCAGCTCAGGGTTGTAGATCAGCGTGTAGACTATCGGATAGAAGAGCGGCAGGGCGAAGAAGAAGAGCATCACTCCGAGGTCGTGAAACACCAGATAGAATTCTCTCCGCCAGACTCTGAAGAGCGATGTCAGCCAGTTGTCGCGTGTGTGGCTCATGATGCGTCAGGGTACGTAAACGGGGTTAAGACAATGTTTCTTGAGCCGGCGCAGGGGGAGCAGGGCCACTATCGGGAACATGAGCAGCGCGGCATAGTACCATCTCGAATAATAGAGCGGTATGCCGTTGAGAGCCTGGTCGGCATAGATGAGGAAGTAGTAGCGCATCGGCAGTATGTAGCTGAAGATGCCTACGGCGGGGTACATGCTCGACACCGGGAAGGAGTAGGCCGCTATGGAGAAGGTGAGGATGCCGGTCAGCGAGCAGATGCTCAGCGAGAGCCGCAGGTTGGGCACGGCGCAGCATATTGTCACGGCGAATGCCTGCGAGCCCATGACCATCAGAGCCATGGCGAGCAGCATGTGCCAGAGCGGACAGTTGAGCGGGCAGTTGCAGTAACCGTAGATGACCGACTGGCAGAAAAATCCCACTATGGTCATTATGGCCCATTGCGGAATGAGCTTGCCGGCGAGGGCTATCGTCATGGATCCTCCGGCGGTGTGCAGCCACTGCGGTGATGTCTGGCGCTTGATCTCGTCGCAGATGGTGTAGGCGGTGAGCAGCAGCGCCATGAGGGAGAGTACCGAGGGGATGAACGAGTTGGCCAGATATATCAGATAGTTGAGCCATGGGTTGCCGATGGGATTGGAATTGATCACCACGGGCTGTATGAGGGCGCGGGCGGCGTCGTCGCCTATGCCGAGGCTGGTGAGCTTTGTGGCTGCGAGGCCTCCGGCGGTTGTGACGGCCTGGGTCTTGAAGCCCTTGAAAGCGAGAGTGCCGGGCACGAACACTGTCATGTCGCTGTAAAATGTCAGCGTGGCGTCGCCGCCGGATATGGCGTCGCGCTGGAAGTCGCGGGGTATGAGGAAGAATCCGAACGTCTCTCCACGGCGCACGCGGTCGAGCGCCTCGCTGTAGCTGAGGTCGCGGTGGGTGATGTCGATCAGCTCGGTGGCGTTGAGATTGCGCGTGATGCGGCGTGACAGCTGCGACTGGTCGAGGTCAACCACCGATACGGGCACTTTCAGCGGCAGTCCCTCCTTCATCAGATCCACGAAGAAGATGGCAAAGGCTACCGGCACCACGACCATCGCGGCTATGTAGAGCTTGCGCGAACAGAGCCGGCGCCAGCCGTAGGCGAGTGATTGAAGCAGTGGGGTGAGCATTGCTGTCGGGGTGTGGGTTTTGAAAGTGATGTGGCTTTGGAGGTTATTTCTTGCGGTAAAGCACTGTCATGCCCGGGCGCAGGTCGGGTATCTGGTCGGTGGTGCGGGCTTTGACCTCGAAGGTGCGGCTGTCCCAGTCGCCGGTGGCTTTGGTGGCTCTCCATGTGGCGTAGCTGCCCATGTCGCGCACGTAGTAGATGCGTGCCTTGGCCGACATGCGGTCGAGAGCCGGTATCTCCACAGTGATGGAGTCGCCGAGCTTCATTTGGCTGAGAAGTTCCTCGCGCACGTTGAAGGTCACCCATTTGTCGTCGATCTTCAGCAGGCTCATGATCGGCGCTCCGAGGCTGACGAGCTCTCCGGGCTGGGGGTAGATCTGGTCGATCTGGCCGTCGCAGGGTGCGGTCAGGTACTGGTCTTCGAGCAGGCTCTCAACCTCGGCCACTCCTCCGCGGGCGGCGGTGACGAGGGCTGCGGCGCTTTCCTTGTCCTCTTTCTGCGCGCCGGAGCGGGCGAGACTCAGCTGGCTTTCGGCAGCCTGCTGCGCGGCCACGGCGGCGTCGTAGGCTGCCTTGGCTTCATCGCGTTTCTGCTCCGATACGACTCCCTGCTCGAAGAGGCGCTGCATCCGGTCGTAGGTCTTGCGGGTGATGGTGGCTCCGGCCTTGGCCTGCGCCACAAGCTCTGCGGCGGCCTGTATGATCTGGGAGCGGGTGCCGGCGTCGACCTTCTGGTTTTGCGCGGCGGCTACATTTTCCATGGCCTCGGCCTGCATCAGTTTGGCTTCGGCGAGCGACGAATGGATATGCACGAGCGTGTCGCCGGCTTTCACCATATCGCCTTCCGACACCATGAGTTCGACCACGCGTCCGGGCAGCTTGCCTGAGATGCGCACAGAAGTGGCGTCGGCCTGTCCCTCGATGATCTCGTCGGGTTCGCGCATGAATACAAAGCCTATGATGGCGAGCAGAAGTGTGACGACCACGATGGCGATCAGTCCGAACATCAGCGATCGGTTTTCGGTCTTTTCAGCGTCCATATATCAGTAGTTGTTGGTTTTATTATGCGTATTTGTCGGTTTGTGGGGCGGTAGCCCCCGATAGCGGCATTCCGGGATGGTCAGTATCGCAGGTTGCCGAGCACTTTGGAGAGGTAGACGTCGCAGAGGCGCACGTCGATCATCGCGTCGATGTTTTCGGAGTTGGCTTTGAGCCATGCCGTCTGCGCTTCCATGACGTTGTCGGTGGTCATGACTCCTTCGCGGAATCCTATGTCGGCCTGGCGCAGGTTTTCGTCGGCTTTGGCCAGATTGGCGGTGGTCATGAGGAATGTCTTCTGGGCTTCCTGGGCGCGGAATGCGCTCTGGCTCACCTGCAGGCTCACCATCTCGCGGGCGTCGGCAAGCTCAAGGCGTGCCATGGCTGTGCGGGAGCGTGCGGCCTGCAGCTTGTTGTAGTTGCCGCCCCAGTGCCATATCGGCACTGTGAGCATGGCTCCGACGGAGAATGCTCCCGAGAAGCGTTTTTTGAATCCGTCGAACATGTTGGGGTTGCTGAAGGAATAGGCTCCTACGATGGCCAGATTGGGAAGCATGGCCGACAGGGCCACTTTCTCGCCCTGTTCGAGCATCTTCACTCCATAGCCGAGGGCGCGCAGGTCGGCGCGTCGCTGATACACCTCGTCCATGTCGTAGGATGAGGCGGCCATCGTTGCCGACGATGCCGCGTGGGTCAGGTCGGCGTCTTCGTCGGCGAGGATGAGCCGGGTGTCGACGGGGAGTCCGCAGAGCTGGGCGAGCGCCATTCTCGAAAGTACCAGTCCGTTGTCGACCTTGGTCTGGTCGACCTGTGCCTGGTTGAGCTTCACCTCCACGGTCAGCAGGTCGGAGCGAGTGGACACTCCGGCGTCGACCATGGCCTTGACATTATGGCGCAGTGTGTCGAGCAGAGCCACGTAGCTCAGGGTGAGCCGCTGCTTGGCTTTGAGCGACACCACCTGCCAGTAGGCGGCGTCGACGGCATAGACGATGTTCTGCGCCTCGTTGCTCTTCATCTCGAGTGCCAGCTCCTCGGCGAAGTGCGTCAGCCGGTTGAGCGCCACTATCTTGCCTCCCATGTACACAGGCTGCGTAAGGGTCACGGCTCCGAAAAACACGTTGTGTATGTCGTAGGTCATGGCCTCTTTTGGTATCAGAGCCACGGTTTCGGGCACATATTGCCCGTCGGGCTGCTTTAGCGGCTCGCCGGTCAGCGGGTTTTTCGCGAGGTTGAACTCATATTTCTGTGTGGCGGGGTTGAATGTCTTTGTCGGCAGAAGCTGATCGGAGTCAAAGATCGATATTTTCTTCTGATTGTAGGTGTAGCCTCCGGCAAAGTCGATCGATGGCAGATAGGCCGCGAAGGCCGCCCGGTTGTCGAAATGGGCGGCGTTGACGGCTTCATTGCGGATGAGAAGCTGTTTGTTGCTCTGTAGCGCCATGTTACGGCACGAATCGAGGCTCACTGTCATTGACGTCGCTTCGGCGCTCTGTCGCGATGAGTCGCCGGCCGTGGCATAGGCCGCCGCAGGCATGGCGAAGGCCGCAGCCAGAAGCGTTATGGATGAAATAAGTGGTCGTGTCATTCCTTGCTGATGATAGAGAAACATGAGATCGGCCGAAGCCTTAAGCCCCGCGCCTTGTGATGTTATAACTGACGCGGGGGCGGTATGGTTCGAAGGCGGAGCGCCTTGTCAGATGATTTTTTCGAGTCCGGCTATGTTGGCAGCCACCTCCTCGTCGGTCACCTCATGGTTGGAGAGGTCGCCGGCGATATATCTGTCGTAGGCTGTCATGTCGATCAGTCCGTGCCCTGAAAGGTTGAAGAGTATCACCTTTTCACGTCCCTCCTCCTTGGCCTTGAGCGCCTCGCGTATGGTGGCGGCGATGGCGTGGGCGCTCTCGGGGGCGGGGATTATTCCCTCGGCTTTGGCAAAGGCTGTGGCGGCGGCGAACGATTCGAGCTGCGGTATGTCGACGGCATCCATCAGTCCGTCGTTCTTGAGCTGGCTTACGACCGCTCCGGCTCCGTGATAGCGGAGTCCTCCGGCATGGATGTTGGCCGGCGAGAAGTTGTGTCCGAGCGTGAGCATCGGTATCAGAGGGGTGTAGCCGGCTTCGTCGCCGAAGTCATACTGCATCACTCCGCGTGTGAGTTTCGGACAGCTTGCCGGTTCGGCGGCAATGAACGTGGTGTCGCGCTCTCCGGCGAAGTTGTGGCGCATGAACGGGAACGCTATGCCGGCGAAGTTGCTGCCTCCGCCAAAGCATCCGATCACAATGTCGGGGTAGTCGCCGGCCATCTCCATCTGTTTCTCGGCTTCAAGACCGATGACGGTCTGGTGGAGCGCCACATGGTTGAGCACCGATCCGAGGGCGTATTTGCAGTTTGGGGTCGACATGGCGAGCTCCACGGCCTCGCTGATGGCTGTGCCGAGCGATCCCTGATAGTTGGGGTGCTCGGTGATGATCTTTCGTCCGGCTTTGGTCGACATGCTCGGCGATGCGATGACCTCCGCTCCGTAGGTCTGCATGATGGAGCGGCGATAGGGCTTCTGGCTGTAGGAGATCTTGACCATGTAGACGGCCAGCTCGAGGCCGAACATCCGCGAAGCGAGCGAAAGGGCGGCTCCCCACTGTCCGGCGCCGGTCTCGGTGGTGATGTTGGTCACTCCCTGCTGCTTGCAGTAGTAGGCCTGCGGTATGGCCGAGTTGAGCTTGTGGGATCCGACGGGGCTTACGCTCTCGTTCTTGAAATAGATGCGGGCAGGTGTGTCGAGCGCTTTTTCAAGGCCACGGGCACGCACCAGAGGTGTCGGACGCCATATCTTGTAGAGGTCGCGGACCTCTTCGGGAATTTCGATCCATGAGTCGGTGAAGTTCATCTCCTGTCGGGCTGCTTCTTCAGAGAAGAGCGGGAAGAGATCTTCGGCCGTGAGCGGCTGCTTTGTGGCCGGATTGAGCATCGGGCGCGGCTTTACAGGCATGGCGGGGATCACGTTGTACCATGCGGTCGGTATATCGCATTCCTGCAGGAGGAATTTCTTGGATTCTGACATTTCCGTTAAGTGTTTGAGTTGTGTAATGCGTATAATGATTGTCGAAAGGCAAAATTAATCATTTCTTCGAAATCTCATCTCAAATACGCACACAAATTCCACCCGTCCCGCCCACCGGAGCTTAATACCGGATCTTAATATCGTATCCCACTATCGTTCCGCATATGAGCCGGTTTGTACTTCACGATGTTATCTCCTGGCGGCTCTGACGTTACGGCGATGGATCGCATATGTCGTAGGGTCGGGATGCCAATAGTCGGCGCGACGTGCTCTCTTGCGGTCGTTTCGGATAAGCCTGAAGGTGCAGTCGGTGTCGTTTGCGTCGTATGAGTCAAATACGATATCAGAATAGCCGAATCGTGTCATAATCCCGATTTTATCCCCTCGTCGGGTCACAAAGAATATGAGCGGCTCATCATCCGTCATTAGCTCGTCTTCATATATTTCATCGGCGATGGGAGGCATCAGAGGTTGCAGCAATGGCAAAGAGCCACTACAATGTGTCGCATGGCAAAACGGATGTGAGATTTCAAGTGCGCCCCACTGCCGGGTAGCTTTGTCCTGAATGAAAAACAGTTTTCGCTCCCATCTTTCCGGAATTATCGCATTGTATTTGAAATCCGTCATCAGAACCGGGGGAGTTGTTGACGAAACCAATCCCCACGCTTGGCCATCTGATACAGGGATAAATTCCGGCTTATCGTTGATGGAATCAAACTGAGTAAAGACCTCGGCAAAAGAACTGGGCAACAACTGCTCGCCTGCAGGTGAAATAATACCGACGGAAGTTTCTTGACCCGACTTTCGAGGCCGCCAGTCATATTTAGTGTCATTGGCTGCTAACTGGCGTTGCTTCCTGCGCGAATCTTGATCATTACAAAAAAAGAATGTGTTTTTCTCTTCTTGCAGCTTTAGATATTCCAATGCTTCTGCCTGTGTAGGGACTACCAATGGATTCGTATTGCCATAGCATACTCTCCAGTGATTGAGATGCTCGTAATAAGTTTTTAGCCCGGCCTCTGACGTTATCGTACGGGCAACGCGTCCATTGATGTCTATTCCCATGGAATTTTCATTTTTTTTGTTGTTAAGAGAGTGTTTGAATTTAACACGAAGAAATATATATGGACTTCTTTCCATCCCCTCAAAGGTCTTTTCGGGCGATTTGTAGATTTGATCCGATGCTGTGGAGGCATCGTTAGATTCAGTGCTTGTCGCAGTCACCTGAATCGCTCGTGTACGGTGTGTCTGCCAGGCTTGTGCGTCTAAACTCAATGTATTGGGCAAGCGCAGTTCTCTTGTGGTCCTGATTTTGTGAGCCAGTCAAAGAATTCTTTTTCTTTCACCTGCCAATGTTTTTGCTGTTCAGGAAATTAATGTAGTAATTGATGTTTGAAAAACCATTTTGGAGGGTCTTGTCTGAGCAATTGATCCTATGATAAATAGCTTGCTGCTTTGTTCGTACTAAATTGAGATATTTCGGTCGCATGTGGGCTGCAGGAAGAGCGCGGAGCACATCCAGAAATGTCATAGGTTCAGACACCAATGAAGGAAGCTCCAAATCCATTCGTTTTACTGATGAGACTATCTTTGTTGCATTGTCATAGTTCATCTTATATTCGTTTTCGAGCCATGAACGGAACTCATCTTCATTTGGCAGTGAACGACTTTTTTTGTTGATATAAGTCTTGTCTAAGGTTTCTGCCACCTCTACTATGAAGGCATGGTAGTGTTTCATCGCGCGCAGTTCAGCCTTCGTATAGGCATCCTCATCTTCGAGCATTGTCTCTACGTATATTTCAACAAGTTTGGGCGCATCTTCCTCTGTCAGATCAGACTCTGTTTCATCCAATGTTCCTTCAAAATCCAATGTTCCTTCAAAGATGTATTTCAGTAGATTATATAGATCTATTCCAACCTCTTCAAACGCCGATTCATAACCAGAACAGTAGGCGCGTATATAATCGTCAGCGCTTTTTGCCGAAATGCCGCGCTTGTTCATCAGCCATGCCTTGAAATCGTCTTGAATATATGGGATCGGCACACAGTAGTCATCGCCTATATCCTCGTCCTCCATAAGACTTTCATAGAACCATTTGGGTACTACATTCTCTAAAGGCACATCGACCCATTCGCCATTTTCATTAAGATCCATTCCAGTAAGCTGTAAATATGTGTCCATGATTTTATTTTTTTTGATTATGACGCAAAATTAGTGACTTTTACAATGCGTCACTCGTTCTGTGCCGCGCTTTTTTCGGGAATTCCTGATGATGCTTTATTGCCGTTGCAAAGTTCTTTATCTCGACGCCATAAACCGCCATGCGATAAGTAACTCGCAAAAATTAGCTGCGAGTGATTTTTGAGATATGTTCGAGTGGTTTTTGCTTGAAGACGAGGGCGTGTAGCGAGCTACACAACTGAGGATGAAAGCAAAAAACGCCGGACAAAATCAAAAAGTACCGCAGCAAACC
>Ga0137306_101031_pt1 | contig 31333 bp, 21 predicted proteins | sample Inofroosms_March_FD_97187 | JGI IMG/M metagenome (GOLD analysis project Ga0137306, IMG submission 97187) | Mouse cecal microbial communities from Vienna, Austria - N-Acetylneuraminic and N-Acetylglucosamine D2O microcosms_March | ecosystem: Host-associated > Mammals > Digestive system > Large...
TTGCCTTCCATCATCTCATGATACCTAAAACAATTTTTCATATGATCATTGATCATCCCACTAATGGCCCATATAAAGAATCATTTTACCTTTTGTAAATTCCCATAAATAATCACTGAATGTGCCAAATCCTCCCTGAACCTAAAAAAACATTACGCATTATGAATATTTGTCAAGGTAATATTATTTATTCCAGTATAACACTTTTCACAAAAAATTACAAAATGCCCAATGACATAACACCAGGGGCGTGTAAAAAATTTGCACTGCCCCTGGCCTATGGATTATTTCATTTTAAAATTCTTTGTCTTTGCTTTCTGCAAAAGTTTCTTGTAAAAAGCTTTCTTGGATTTCTTAACGGTAAATACTGCGTTTTTCTTAATGTTTTTAAACGCATATTTCCCGATACTCTTGATTGCCGTACCGCTGAACTTAATTTTTGCAAGTTTCTTACAGCCGCTGAACGCTTCACTTCCAATGCTTTTTACATTCTTTCCAATGATTACGCTTTTTAACTTGGACTGGTTTTTAAATGCTTTCTTATTCACTGCTGTCACCTGAAAAGTCATTCCATTGTATTTCACGGCAGACGGCACACTCAAGGACGTAAGTTTCTTAGATGCTCCAGTCACTGTTACTTGTTTTGATGATACGGTACACTTTGTGATCTTATACTTCAAATTCTTGTAAGTAAAGGTTTTCTTCATGCTAAATACTGCTTTTTTATTGATTCCTTTGAACGCATCTTTGCCAATCTTCTTCACAGCCGTCCCCTTGAAGGTTATTTTTGTCAGTTTCTTATCATTGTAAAATGCCTTTTTTCCGATGGTGGTGACATATTTGCCAATTACACTGCTCTTCAGTTTTTTCTGATTCGCCAATGCCTGATCTCCGATAGCTGTCACTTTAAAACTTTGGCCTTTATATTTTACGGTTGCAGGCACTGTCAAGGTAGTAAACTGTTTTGCTGCTCCAATCACTGCTATATTCTTAACAGTTCCTTTATAAGCTGTAATTTTGTATTTCAATCCATTACTGCCATTAAAAACCTCATTTAACCTAGGCTTCTCATCATTTGAATCGATCGTGTTCTCTGCTGCCTTAACTGCCGCTGACAACTTTTCTAACGCTGCCTCTATCTCTTTTGCAGTTACATTTTCTTTCTTAAGCAGTTCCTTGACTTCATTGATCACTGGCTGAAGTTTTTCTTTCTCTTCATCGCTCAACTTCTCAAGCAGTTCCTCCGCTGCTGCAACTTTTTTACTCAGTTCTGTAACCTGCTGCTCTGTTGGCGGCTTTGGATCTTGTGTCTGCTGATTCGTTTTCCAATGGGCATAAATAGTCATATTCTCATTGACAATCGTTTCCTCCGTCACTGCCTCTCCGTTTTCTTTGGCTGTATACCAGCCCTCGAAGGTGCAGTCTGTCTTGGTCGGCGTTGGCAAAGTTCCAATCTTTTCTCCTTTTTCCACTTCCAGTGTTTGCGGATTAACTTCTCCTCCATTGGCGTCCAGTGACACAATATATTTTATAGGTTTTATTGGTTCAACCGTCTTTTCAAGTACTGTCACAATTGCTGTACCTGATTTCTCCTGGTCTGCCTTGGAAACAGCAGTCACAGTCAGCATTTTTGCTGTCTCATCACTACCTACTGTCAGCTTTCCTTCTGTTGTAATAACTGTGGCGCTGCTCACTCCTCCACTGACACTCCATATCACTTCTGTGGAAGGATTATTTTCCCCTGTCACCTCTGCTGTAAAACTTTGTTCTTTTCCTTGTTCTACACTTACTTGTGCAGGATTGACAGATACGCTTGTCACAGTAGGCACTGGCATTTCTTCCACGGTCAGGGTAAATGTTACAGACTTCTCAACGGATGCATCCTGGGAAGACACGGAAGTAACTGTCACCTCATATACTCCTTTTGTCAGACCCTCTGCAATCTTAATCTGATTGGTGTCCGCATCCCAAGTAATCTTACCATCCCCAGTATTTCCAGAAAGGGTTACATGATATGGCCCGCTTCCTCCCTTTAAAGCAAAACTCTGGGTTTCTGCTGCTGCATAACCCTCTGTCAAAGTCATTTCACTTGGCCCTTCCAAATCAATGGCTGTTGGAATATTCAACTGAATAGAGGGTGCCATATCTGGAGCAGCAGAAGTATATCCAGATTCTCCTGCTCCTTCCTTACTGACAAAATAATGCTCATAACCATTGGCTTCATTTACCACAAGGCTTAAACTCTCTTTGTTGGCATCTAACGCTTCTTTCACAATATCTGTAATATCTACCTTGACGCGGGCACCGTTTACAGCATAACCACTGCCGGGCTTATCCTGAAAAGCTGCCCCAAGATTATAAGATTCTGACGTCTTCACAGTTGAGGCGTCCACCGTAAAGGATGGCTTTGTATTCCAAGTAATTCCACCATCGCTGTTCCCTTTGCTGTCTCCATTTCCCTCTGTCCAGGAAACGTCTTCCAGCACTGCCACTTTCAAATTGTCATCCTTGTTCTTATCCGTATCCTTACGCAAGGTAACATATGTAAGACATAATTGCGCCTTGTCAAAGGCATCTTTCTGCTCCTTCATCTGTGATAAATCAAATTTCAGAAAAATTATTTTCCCATCTGTGGTATCTGATGTACTGGTACTTCCATTCTCTCCCATCTCCCCTTTTTTGGTATTCATGGCTGTCAGGTAGAGAGTTCCTCCAAAATTCAGTTCTTTTTCTGTCTTCCAGGACTGGATATGTGCATCCTCTGACACGGTATAGCTTTACATACTGTTACCAGCAGAGCTAACGGTCAGCTTTACAACTGCTTCTACTGGCTTGCCTGTATGATCTGTAACAGTAAATTTCACATCATAGGACTTGCCAATATCCTCCTGTGAGGGCGTCCAGCGAAATCTGCCTGCTGCCGCGTCAAAGCTGGCCTTGCCTGATAGTTCCCCTAAGTCTGCCGCAAATTCAAGCGTATCTCCCTCGTCCGCATCCTCCGCTTTCACACAGAACACCAATGGATTTTCTGCATAGGCGGCAATCGCACTGCCTGGAAATGTAATCACCGGAAGATGATTTTCTTCCACAGAGGCATCACCGTTTTTAAAAGTAAATTGTGAAATATTTCTGGTCATTAAATTCAAGTCACTGCTATAAGAAACTTTCTCACCATTGACCCACAAATCCTTAACCGTAAGATTTTCAATGTTCTGGAAATCAAATTTTTTGCTTTCTGCGCCAGAAGCTCCGTTAAAATAGCAGTTCCCCAACACTACTTCCTGAATTTCCTGCCCATCTTTTCCAAAAATTTCTGCATTGGCCCCAACCCTGGTTGTGTCAAAAGAGCTGTTCTTAATAATGATACTTTCATATCTGGGATATTCTCCTGTATTATTCTGGACAGTAATTCCACGTCCGCCGCCCTGGAAATTGACAGAATTTACATTGTCAAACGAATAATTTTTCATCTGATGCCCATAACAATTATGTCCCATACGGATTCCATTTCCGCCGGCGCAGCTCCATCCCAATGTATTTTTTACCGAGACATTAAAGCTATCTTCCGTGTCCCACTGGGCAAAATCCGCATTATATTCATCAAAGCCTGGCACTGTATTTTTAAATCCATCGCTTGGATTGTAATGGCCGGAGGCAAAACAGTCGTCATTTCCCAAGGTAAATGCTCCATTGATATCAAGATCCTGTGCACTTGCCATATCAAGCCCATCCACCCACGGCTGAGGATAAGGGGTTAGCCCTTTAATATTATTCAATGTACAATGCTTACTGCCATGAGATTCCCAGTTCCACTGCTTGGCATCCCGCACATAAGTATCCTGGAATATAATATTGCTGGACCGTACAATCATTACGCCCCCCTGGTGGCAGCTATCCTTGGCATCATGACGGTCTTTCTTATAATTTGCCACACCGTTTCCATCAAAGATTCCGCGGCCGGAAATCGTAATGTTCTCAGAATCCCAGATTCCGATTGCCGGCTCCATAGCCTGCATACATTCCTGAATACGGTTTTTTAATAACGCCCCTTCCTCCAGATAGATGTTCACTGCCTTGCCCTTGCGATTCCTGATTTCTAAACCAGAATATTTATAAGTACCTGCTGGAAAATAGAGGGTATCGTAAACTGAGCCTTCCTTATAAATCTCATCCAAAGCCGCCTGCAGCGCCGCGCTCAGATCATCTGCTTCCAGTGCACGCTTATTGGGGAAACGCACCTGCTGTGCATCACTGGCAACTGTAACTCCCTCCTCATAAGCCTGCCCGCCGCTGGTTGTGCCGGCTTCCACCACTTTCTTTCCAATTTCCGTATCATTTGGATGCTCCTGCAAATATTCTTTTGAAAACTCCTGAAAATTCAGCACATTGGAAGCTGATTTATCTGGAACACCTGTCTCTAAGGGATCATTGACCAGCGCAAGATAAGGCTTTCCTTTCTGGTCTTCTGAACCGCCGTTAATCATGACAATGGCATAAGGCAGTTCTTCGGCCATAGAAAAAGTCAAGGTATGCTTATCCTCACTGACCCTAAGAGCTTTCTGGGGATAATATCTCTGTGGATATACCGTAACAGAATTGATATCCTCCTTCACAGTCACCTGCATTTCTGGTGTCCTGCTGTCAGAAGCAAATCTTGCGATATCCACATGGCTGCCATTTGCGGAATACTTAACTACTGGGACATTCGTTCCGTCTGCCTGCAAAGTATACTTATCTGATGCCACATCACCAGGCGTACTTTCATAGACGTGGACAGATGATGGCTGTACACTGCCTGCATTCTCTGCAAAGACAGCTTCTGGTATCATCGTTGCTGCCATAAGAAAGCTCATAGCCAAAGCCGCCATGCGTTTCAACCAATGCTTCTTCATAATTTTTCCTCCTTGCTTTTTACCATCCTCTTAAAATGGAGATATTATATTGCAGCAGATTATCTTCCCTCTGCTTTACCATTTTCCGCCACTGCAATGGCGAATACCCTGTCAGTTTTTTGAAATTACGGATAAATGTCGCTGATGCATGATATCCCACTTTAAAGGCAATTTCCTCCACCCGCTCTTCGGTTGTCTCCAGCAATTCACAGGCTTTCTCAATTCTCACCAAAGTGAGATATTCGATCGGTGCAGCATGCATACAGTCATGGAATTTTCTGCGAAAATTTGCCGTACTCATATGAAACATTTCCGCCAGCTCTTTCATGGTGAAATTCTCCATATAATGATTCTCGATATAACTCAATACCTTTAAAACCACTCCATAATCGGCAATTTCTGAATCCATCTCCTGATTCTGCCCATTGTTGCCCTCATATCTGGCAACCTGCAGCAGAAAAGCCTGCAGCAGCGCCTTTACACATGGCTTATAAAGCTTTTGTTTTTGTCTCATCTCATCCAAAAGAAGCTTTATCAACGTCTCCAACTCTGGCTCCTTTTCCCCGAAATAAGAAACATTTTGCTGTTCAATCTCTCTTCCAGCAGATTTGCATATTTGACCTTATCTGGAAATGCATAGTTTAAAAAACGTTCCAAATCAACAAACATATATTCCCAGCGGTTTGGCGGCTCATCTGTCTGTCGGGTGTGATGTGGAAAATTTTTAGGGACTATAGTAATGCATCCTGGACCATAAGGTTCTTCCCTCTTTCCAAAATACATATTTCCCTGTCCATAATAACAATAGCCAATTTCCAAGCAGTTATGGAAATGCATAGCATCCTCTCCATACATCCGAATCCACTCTTCCCCCAGCAGGGCAATCAGCGGCATATCAGAAGGTATCTCATAATATCGGAATTCTATGCTTTCTTTCTCCATAATCTTTTCCTATTCTGTAAGATGTGTTTTATCCATATCTCCCTGACTATCCATATTATAACAAGCATCCTCAAAAATTTGTTTTCTAAAACGCTATAAAAATTGACGATTTCGCTCAAATTATGTTATTTTCAGGCAATTTTTTCATAGATTTATACGTTTCTTTGAGAATCTAATCCACTCCTTCTGATTTATTTTTAACAAAAATGTAACTATTCAGAACCCCAAGCCACAGACATGCCAGCAAAGCTGTCATTCGCCTCTCACGAGGTTTCTGTCTGTGGCTGAGGGAATGATCACCTCCCTGGAAATAGCAATTCATCCCTTTTCAAATAAATTTGAACGTTCTGACTCGCTATTTAGAAGGTTTTTGAATAGTTACAAAAAATAAAAGAGAATACCTATAAGAATAAAAAGCGTATTCTCTCTTATTTTTATACAGTTTCTGCTATTATCATACTTATCCTATATTACTCTCGCAAGTAAAAACGTTGATATTTAACCACCAGACTAATATCGTAACAGCCTAAGCACAACTAACCTGGGCCAAATCAAATTTACCCATCATTCCGTATCAAATCTTTTTGAGATTGCTGTTGCGAAACTGTATCGGAGTCATGTCATATTTCTTTTTAAACATACGGTTAAAATGTTCCACATTCTGATAGCCCACACTGTCAGCAATATTTTCTACTGTCATACTAGTATTTTTAAGAAGGGTCTTGGCCTTTCCCATACGCACATTTTTGACAATCTCACCAAACGTCTTACCAGATTTCTCCTTAATATACTTAGAGAGGTAAGGCTTTGATAAATGCAGTTTTTCTGTCAAATCATCCATTGTCACTGTGAGATAATTTTCATGAATATAATTCATAATCTCATTGAGCCGTTCATCCCGACATTGTTCATTCTTGCGAATCTGCTCCAATTTATTGACTGCCACACAGAGCGCGTCTATGGATGAAGAAATAATATCCTCATCAATTCCCACACCCCAATACGGAATCCCATTACAGGAAATTCCCACATAGGAGACCGCTTTCGCGGAAGAACCTCTGGAAAGTGAATGTTCCTCATAGACAGACAACTCATAGCTGACATTAAAATATTGCTTTAAGGCATTGCTCACAGCATCCAGACGGCCATTTCCATTCCCAGTCACCACACGAACCTGCCCGCCATGTGAAATCGCAGCCTCTGCCACCATTCCTCCCTTTTGTTTAAAATGACATTCTGGAATCTGAAAATAGGGCATATTATTTACATAATGCTCCTCAAAAATTTGATAAACTAACTGCGGGGACAGTTCCATATGACGGCGATCTGAGATTCCTTTTACCGTATAGCCCACTTCCTCGCGCATTTTTTCAGGGATAGTGACTCCATAATTCTGTTTCAAAATATAGGCTACTCCGCCTTTGCCAGACTGGCTGTTAATACGAATCACATCCGAGTCATACGTACGTCCCACATCCTTGGGATCAATTGGCAGATATGGCACTGTCCAGGGTTCCTGCATATGTTCTTCTCTGCAGGCCATTCCCTTGGCAATCGCATCCTGATGAGAACCTGAAAACGCAGTAAAGACAAGTTCTCCGGCATAAGGCTGTCTGGGTGATACCTGCATCCTAGTACAGCGCTCATAAGTTTCTGCAATTCGAGACATATCACTAAAATCCAATTTCGGATCAACACCATGAGAAAACATATTCATGGCCAACGTGACAATGTCCACATTTCCGGTTCGCTCGCCATTGCCAAACAATGTCCCTTCAATCCGGTCTGCCCCGGCAAGTATTCCAAATTCTGCGTCACAGATTCCCACGCCGCGGTCATTATGCGGATGAAGTGAAAGCACCACATTTTCCCTGTAATGCATATGTTTGCTCATATATTCTACCTGCCCGGCAAAAATATGAGGCATGGCATTTTCCACCGTAGTCGGAAGATTGACAATCGCCTTTTTCTCTGGTGTCGGCTGCCAGATATCAAGTACCGCATTGCATACATCTAACGCATAATCTATCTCAGTTCCTGAAAAACTCTCTGGACTGTATTCAAATGTAAAGTTTCCCTCTGTCTGATCTGCAAGCTCTTTTAACAGCTTAGCGCCATCCACAGCGATCTGTTTTATCTCCTCTTTGCTCTTTTTAAATACTTGTTCTCTCTGTGCCAAAGAGGTGGAATTATACAGATGTACGACCGCATGAGGCGCACCCTTTACAGCCTCAAATGTCTTGCGGATAATATGTTCTCTTGCCTGCGTCAATACTTGGACAGTGACATCCTGTGGAATCATATCCCGCTCAATCAAGGCTCGCATAAAATTATATTCTGTATCAGAGGCTGCAGGAAATCCCACTTCTATTTCCTTAAATCCCACATCCACCAAAAGCTGGAAAAACTCTAATTTCTCCTCTAAGCTCATCGGTTCCACCAAAGCCTGATTTCCATCCCGCAGATCAACGCTGCACCAAATCGGCGGCTCTGTAATATATTCTTTTTTTACCCAGTCATAAGTCACTTCCGGGGGCATAAAATATTGTCTCACATACTTCTCATAATTTTTCATTGTTAATTCCTCCATTTTGTACAAATGTATATTATATTCTTATAACTATTCAGAACCCCAAGCCACAGACATGCCATCAAAGCTGTCATTCGCCTTTAACGAGGCTTCTGTATGTGGCTGAGGAAATGATCACCTCCCTGGAAATAGCAATTCATCCCTTTTCAAATAAATTTGAACGTTCTAAATCGCTATTTCCAGAGGGTTCTGAATAGTTACATATTCTTAAAAATTTAATCCTATAAAAACAAAGATGCGCATATGCTCTTCCTTATCAGAAAAATTTTTCTAAATAATAAAAAAAATCCTCCGAATCTACTATCAACGATAATAGAGACGAAAGATATCTTAATCCTGCGCGGTACCACTCTACTTCATGTTTCCATGCTCTCATCCACACTCCATACTGATACTTTCCATCATTCAGTACTTTATGTTTATCTCTATAACGGGAGAACCCGTCCTGGCTTACTCTCTTGATTGACAGAACTCCAATGTACGCATTCCAACATAATCATTATTATAATTTTCCTGTCCTATTTCAGCCGGAAGCTCCAAGGCCAGTTCACTGAATTGTCACTGCCATCTCCCAGCACCGATGGCTCTCTGTAAGCTCCGCCGCAGCTACTACTCCTTTTCCTCGCTTTCACGTGTCTTATCTTAGCACATATCAGTCTGATTGTATAGTGATAATTTAATCATTTTTATTGATGTATTTTAATATAAAACACTTGACCAAGGGCTGCTTTTCAGACAGCCCCTTTTTGGTGAAGATATTTTTCTCTAGTTGCCAGCCCACCGCGAATATGCCGCTCTGATTTATTTACATCTAACACTTTACGTGCCTGAGATGCAAGCGCTGGATTAATCTGGACGAGACGTTCTGTTACATCTTTATGTACCGTGCTCTTGCTAATGCCAAATTTTTTAGCTGTCTGGCGCACAGTGGCATTCTCCTCAATTATATAATTAGCAATATTAATTGCCCGTTCCTCTATGTATCCTTTCAACGAAAATCCCTCATACACTGCTTTTTTTATAATGTATGAGGGATTGGTTATAGTTATGACAACGGTTTTTACTTTACAAGCTGCTATCTACAAATGAAAATTTCGTCTCTGTAGCTTTGAAAAATTCGCTTTTGGCCATATCAAAACATTCCATAATTTTGGGAGAAAATACGCCGCATTCATTGTTCTTAATCATGTTTACTGCTTCTTCCACCGCATATGCCTCTTTGTATACGCGTTTGCTGACCAGTGCATCATAAACATCCACAACAGAGACTACCTGTGCCCAAATAGGAATGTCATCTCCCTGTAAACGATCTGGATAACCCTTCCCATCATAGCGCTCATGGTGATGTCTGCAGATATCATAACAGTATTTATAAAACTCATTTTCTTCCTGCTTAAAATTCTCCAAAAGTTCACAACCATAGATTGTATGCTTTTTCATTTCCTCAAATTCTTCATTCGTAAGTTTACCTGGTTTTAATAAAATACTGTCTGGAATTGCAATTTTTCCAAGGTCATGCAGCGCTGACGCATTGACAATCATCTTCAAAGATTCATCAGTAAGCCCATACTCTGGAAATTCATCCTTGACATACTTTAAGATAATACGTGTAAAATATTTTACTCGCTGAATATGCTCACCAGATTCCAGGCTGCGAAATTCCACTACAGAACTCAGCGCATTTATCAAAAACTCATTGTTGCGCTCCAGCTTTTCCTTACTCTCACGAAGCTGCCTGGTACGCTTTTCCAGTTTCTTTTCAATATCAATTCTGTTCTGGAATAACTCAATGATATTCTGGGCACGGCGCATAACCACTTTGGGTTCAAAAGGCTTATAAATTATATCAGATACCCCATATTCATACGCCTTTACCTCACTTTTTACGGTTGCTTCCCCAGTAATCATAATGACTGGAATCGAATTCATATAACCTTTTTCAGACATATATTCTAAGACATCCAGACCCGACTTGTTCGGCATCATCAGATCCAAGAAAATCAGCGATAACGTATCATGATGTTCTTCCAACAAATCTATGGTCTCCACCCCGTCTGCTGCTTCCAATATTTGATACTGCTCTTCAAAAATAAAACTAAGCATTTTGCGGTTGATTTCCACATCATCCGCAATCAATATGATATGTTTCTCCATGTCTACCTCCAATGGAGCAGTTGCCGCACCTTTTATTCCATTTTATCGTACTGCTCTAAATAAATTAAAATTTCCTCTCTATTCTAACATACACCGATTTGTAAAATCAATATAAATCTTACTATAGTTTTATTTTTGCCAAGGCATCTGCAAACGCATTGTTTACTGGTTCTTTTGCCTCCTGTTTCATCTTATTCATATAACGGGAAACATCTTTTTTTGATACCCCGCCTCCGCTCTCTTTTTTGCGCTTCTCAAAAGCAGACAATTTCTCGCGATAACCACAGGCACAGATAAATTTTCTCTGTTCTCCCTCTCCCACCAGTTCCATTTTTTTATGACACTGCGGACAACGGGCATTTGTAACTTTAGATAATGTTTTACGATAACCGCATGCTCTGTCCTGGCACACCAGCATCCTGCCATTTTTATGGTTGACTTCAAGCATCAGCTTGCCGCACTGCGGACATTTCTTATTGGTAAGATTGTCATGACGGTATGTCTTAGAAGATACCTGAATATCCTTTACAATATCGACCGTATAGGTTCGAATTTCTGCCTCAAAGTCCTTCTTTTTTGTCTTCCCCTTAGCAATATCAGAAAGCTCTTGTTCCCATCTTGCTGTAAGCTCTGGAGAAGTCAATCCTTGCGGCGCAAGCTCTAAAACCTGTCTGCCTTTGGAAGTCAGATGAATATATTGATCACGTTTCTCAATCATAAAACTGTGAAATAATTTTTCTATAATATCTGCCCTGGTAGCAACTGTCCCTAAACCGCCAGTCTCTCCAAGCGTTTTTTTGAGTTTCTGATCTGAGCTTTCCATATATTTTACCGGGTTTTCCATAGCCGCCAAAAGAGTTGCCTCTGTAAATGGCAATGGTGGTTTTGTTTTTCCTTCGATAATTTTTCCATCCGAAAATAAGATTTTATCCCCCTTGGAAAAATCAGGAATACTGCCTGTCATAATCTCCGCCGCAGAACCCTCTAAACCAGATTCTCTTGCATCGGATTCCTCCTCATCCTCTGTTAAAATACCAGATTCTTGCTGTAAAATTTTGATTTCCTGCCAGCCTGGTTTCTCTACAATTCTTCCTTTTAATGTAAACCGTTCTCCCTCACACACTGCTGTCACTTCCGTCTGCTGATACTCACACGGCGGCATCAGCACTGCCAGGAATCTAGAAACCACAAGCTCGTAAATCTTACGCTCCCCATAATCCAAATCTTTTAGATTTACTCCTTGCTCTGTGGGAATAATTGCATGATGGTCTGATACCTTCTTATCATCGACAAACGACTTGTTTCCTTTGATGGAAGTCTTCAACAGCTTACCGCAGATCGACGCATAGCTCCCGCCCCGACAGGCTCTTAACCGTTCTGGAATGGTCTCCACAATATCTGCTGTCAGATAACGGGAATCTGTTCTTGGATAAGTCAAAACTTTATGACGTTCATATAAATTCTGCATATAATCCAAAGTCTGCTTAGCAGAAAATCCAAACATCCGATTGGCATCCTGCTGTAAAGAGGTGAGATCATAGAGCCTTGGCGCATAAGATTTCTGTTGCTTTTTCCTGACCTCCTGTACCACTGCTGTACTGTTTGTCGCTTTTTCCAACGCCTTTTGGATTTCCTGCTTGGAAAATGTACTGCTGCTGTTTTGTGTTGATTTCCAACTCCAGTAAATGCCCTTGCCCTTCATCTTTAGACTATAATACACTTTTGGGGAAAAAGCTTTGATCTGTGCCTCGCGTTTGGCGATAATAGCGAGTGTCGGCGTCTGCACTCTGCCACAGGAGAGCTGTGCATTATGTTTCACTGTCAGCGCACGTGTCGCATTTAATCCCACCAGCCAATCTGCTTCTGCGCGAGCCACCGCCGCCTCATACAATTTCTGATATTCGCGGGCATCTTTAAGACTGGAAAATCCCTGACAGATTGCCTTATCGGTGACAGAAGAAATCCACAACCGTTTCATCGGTTTTCTAACTCCGGATTTCTGAATAATCCACCGCGCCACCAGTTCCCCTTCCCTCCCTGCATCTGTGGCAATAATAATTTGCCCGATATCTTTGCGGTACATCTGAGATTTAACTGTCTGATACTGATGTCCAGTCTTCTTAATTACTTGAATTTCCAAGCGCTCTGGAAGCATGGGAAGGGTCTCCATCTTCCATTCCTTCCACTGATTGCCATAGCTTTCCGGATCTGCAAGCTCTACAAGATGCCCAAGCGCCCAAGTCACCACATACTCTTTTCCCTCCAGATAACCATTGCCGCCCTGTTTACATCCCAGAACCCTGGCGATATCTCTGCCCACACTGGGCTTTTCTGCAATTACTAATGACTTCATCTATTCCCCACACTTTCTCTCATTTTTATCCTATATGGCCTTACGATTGCTTAGATATTTCTGATTCCCCGACATCTAGGGAAATCACTGCAGCCATAAAACTGGCCGTAGATGCTGCTGCGCTTTACCATCTGAGCGCCACATTTTGGACACATCACTTCTGGCTCTGCCTGTAGCTTCTTTTCCTGAATTTTTCCCAATTCCTCATAACATTTCTGATTCATCACACAGTCAGCTAAAGCACGATGCGCGCCTGCCGTACTGATATGAAAATATGCCGCTACATCTGAAAGCTTGTGATGAGATAACTGCGGCAGACACTGCCTTGCCATAAAAAGTGTATCTATATAATTATTTTCCACTTCTTGCCCAAATAGACGCTCGGCGCCATCATAGACAAACTTTAAATCAAAGCTCTGAATGTTATGGCCCACCAAAATATCATTTCCCGCAAACTCCAAAAATCCTCTCAAAGCCTCGGCAAGCTTAGGTGCATCCTTTACCATCTGATCAGTAATATGGTTTACTGCTGTGGCTGCTGCTGGAATATGCATCTTGGGATTGACCAATGTGGAATACTCCTCCACAACTTGATGCCCGCGCACCCGAATGGCAGAAATCTCCACAATTTGATCAATACTTGGACGCACACCAGTGGTTTCCAGATCAAATACCACATAATCACCCAGATACTGGTGCAAACGTTTTCCTTTGTTTCTTGTCACAGATATAATCCTCATTTCTCTTATGATTTCACATTATAAAGGGCTTTGGAAACTTTTGCAACCTATATCTCTTCTGGCTCCACAGCACTCAGCACATACAGACGAGACTCAAAATCTGTACACGGCGTCTGCCCTCTCTGCACCTCTCCGGCAGTACTATCTGTTGTGCAAAGCCCTAGATTCATCAGTTCATCCCCATAATGGCCAAAACCGTCTGCATTAATTTGATAACAAAATTCTGGCTCCAATCCTTCCAGACGCACTCTGGTAAATCGGCCATTCACCACATTCAACACACGGTACCATCCCACAATAGCCGTCTGTTTGTCCTCACCGACCACCATCCAGGCCATCTCATTTTCCGCAAAAGGACTTTTAAGACGATAAAACTTGCCAAATTGCAGCAGCCTGCGGTATTGCTTCATAAATGCTATCTGAGTCTTAACCTCTGCAATCTCCTCCTCTGTCAGCTTATTTAAATCCAACTCATATCCAAATGTTCCGAAATATGCCACATTTGCCCTGGTGTGTAAGGGCGTTTGACGATATACTTGGTGATTTGGAACCATCGATACATGGGAACCAATGCTGCTGATTGGATAGCACAGGGAAGTGCCATACTGAATCTTCATGCGCTCCACCGCATCCGTGTCATCACTGGCCCAGCCCTGCGGCGCATAATAGAGCATTCCAGGGTCAAAGCGTCCGCCGCCGCTGGCACAGGATTCAAATAAAACTTCTGGAAATTGCTGTGTCAAACGCTCATACAGGTTATAGACCCCGAGTATATAACGGTGATACACTTCTCCCTGACGCTCTGGGGGCAGATTGGAACTGAAACATTCTGTAATACTGCGATTCATATCCCATTTAACATAGGAAACCTTGGCCTGGCCGAGAATTTTTGCCATCATTTCATAGATGCAGTCCACAACTTCCCTGTTGGAAAAATCCAGTACATACTGATATCTGCCATGTGATTTTGCACGCCCAGGCACAGAAATCACCCACTCTGAATGCTGACGGTACAACTCAGAATCTTCATTCACCATCTCTGGTTCAAACCACAATCCAAATTTAATTCCCATTTCCTCCATACGCTGTGCTATTCCAGCAATACCATTTGGCAAACGAGCCGGATTTGCAATCCAGTCTCCCAATCCAGCCTGGTCATTATTCCGCGCCCCAAACCAGCCATCATCCAGCACAAACAACTCTATGCCGCATTCTTTGGCCTTGCTTGCAATCATAAGCAGCTTTTCTTCCGTAAAATCAAAATAAGTCGCCTCCCAGTTATTGATTAGAATCGGACGTTCCCGATCACGCCAATAGCCTCTTGCCAGACGTTTCTGGTACAGTCTGTGGAAAGTCTGGCTCATACCATTTAAACCTTGATCCGTATATATCATAACTGCTTCCGGCGTCTGAAAACACTCCTTTGGTTCTAATTTCCAGGAAAATGTATCAGGATGGATTCCAGCCAGCACTCTGGTGACATCATGCGCATCCACCTCTGCCTGCATCAGAAAATTGCCGCTGTAGATCAAACTAAAACCAATCGCTTCCCCCTGATATTCTGTGGTCTCTGGACGTTTGAGCGCCAGAAAAGGATTGTGGTGATGCGATGAATTTCCCCGCATACTGCCAATCGCCTGGATCCCACTTGCCAGTTTATGTATCTCGATCTGACGCTCTCTTGACCAGGCGCCAGACAACTGCAGCCACTGATATTCACAATCCGGCAAATCCAGACAAAGACTGAGCGCCCGCTCAAGCTGCTGTACCTGTGTCCCCTCATTATGATAGCAGATACTCCTGGCAATGATTCCACCCTCGGAAAAAATCGTGTAAAACAGCTCTGCTCTGATTTTGGTGACAGGATCCAACAGATTAATCACCAGTGTGGATGCTTCGTCGTCATCCTCTGTATAAGTTGCTGGAAGGCCTGTCAATAAAGGTTTCCCAGGCTCCACATGATGGGAATGGTATTGAAAATCTGAGATCCGGCTGCCATTTTCCTGGCAAATCTCTACGGCTGGACTGCGATAATCTCCAGTCCCAAAAACCGGCAATTCCTGTTTGATATGTTCCAGGGAAAATGCTTTATCTCCCATAAAGGTACACGAGGACATCGGGCGCGCCGCCAGTTCCAATAAATCTGACATCCCTTTTCTGTCATGAATCTTTTTCCCAAAATACAAATGACCCAAATGTCCATTTTTCAAAACCATCATCACATAACTGATAGACTGATTATACAAATGAAATACTTTTGACTGTTGATGATATACAATATTCAAATCTATTTCCTCCTCTGCCTGTTTCCGCTATTTTTCTCTAAGAATCATGTTCATATACCTGGATTCTTTGATGGACTTATTATAAATACTTTCATCACGTATTGACAGAGTGTTTTGTATGCAAAAACAGTCAAAATGTTTCCAAAAGCTCCATCATCTCCCACTGTTGCTGCTCCAGCTTGTCCCGCTGGCTTCTGCGATACAACTTGCGGTAAAAACTGGGCGACTTCCCCATAAATTGTTTAAATGCTTTGGAAAATACCAACACGTCCTGATAGCCACAGGAGACGGCTACACATTCAATTGTCAGCTGTGTCAATTCCAAAAGCTCCCGCGCGCGCATGATTCGCAGACGTGTCAAAAATTCTTTTGGCGATACCTTAAGATTTTCCTGAAACACCTTGTACAGATAACTGCGGCTGACACCTGTATGCTTTGCAATCTCTGTCACGCCAATCCCTTGGGAATAATTGTTGCGAATGAAATTGACTGCCTTCTTCACATAGATGCTTCCCTGAGTCTCTTCCACGACAGCACTCATTGGTACTTCTCTGGTAAGCACTGCAAAAAATTGATACAATAGACTCTGAAGATCATATTGATTCGTCTGGGAACCGCTATGATGCTTTAACATTTCACTGACAATCCGTCTCAATTCCTCGCCATATTTACTTTGAAATATATGTTGATTGGCATTCAGCCCTAAATCCTCTAAAAATATTTCTGCCTGCATACCGGCAAACCCTACCCACAGATAGGTCCAGGGTTCTTTTTCATCTGCCTGATAAAAAATCAAAGTCTCTGGTTCGATCAAAAATCCCTGCCCCTGCTGCAGCATATATTTGCGGTCTCCCACTTGATAACTTCCTTTTCCAGACAAGATATAATGCAGAATATAATTCGGACGGATTGCTGGTCCAAAGCTGTGAGATGGTTCACATTCAGATACCCCGCAAAAGCACAGATACAGATCCTGAAATTTAGAATTCGTAAGCTGTAAAATATAAGCGTCTTCCATAGTCGTTCCCTCCCTTACAACACATGGGCAAATCAAATCGGCTGCCCTGTATATAATTGTTATTTATATTACTAGGAAATCCAAAGGAATTTCCTATAAAATAGACAGAGGTTCCTCCCCATCCGCTGGAGCAAACCTCTGTCTTATTATATCCTCTGCGTCATTTTGGCGGAGACTCCTGCTTTGCAGGATTCTTTATTCTTTCTTACTTGTGCAAGAACACGCGTCTTCTTACAGCGGATGCTGATCTGTCAGCTCCTTTACCATGGCGCGCACTTCCTCAGATGCCGCTTCCCCCTCTTTGATCATCTTGGCGATACACTCTGCCACCTTGTCCATATCTGCCTCGGTAAATCCCCTGGAGGTAATTGCAGGAGTACCAAGACGAACCCCACTGGTCACAAATGGAGATTTTGGATCGTTGGGAATTGTATTCTTATTACAGGTAATATTTACGGAATCTAATAATTTCTCTACTGCCTTTCCGGTCAGCTCAAAAGGTGTCAAATCTACAAGCATTAAATGGTTGTCCGTTCCCCCAGACACCAGCTTAATTCCTCGGTCTGTCAATCCTTTTGCCAAAGCTTGGGCATTCTTGGCAATGTTTTTCTGATACTCTTTAAAGCTATCCTCCAAAGCTTCCTTGAAGCACACTGCCTTGGCAGCAATCACATGCATCAGAGGACCGCCCTGTATTCCTGGGAACACTGCTTTGTTAAAATTAAACTTGTCCGCCATTTCCTGATTTGCCAAAATCATGCCGCCTCTTGGCCCGCGCAGGGTCTTGTGCGTGGTAGTCGTGACAACATGTGCATGTGGGAATGGGCTAGGATGGATGCCTGCGGCCACAAGTCCAGCGATATGTGCCATATCTACCATCAGATATGCTCCTGCTTCGTCTGCAATCTCACGGAATTTCTTAAAGTCAATGGTTCTGGCATAGGCGCTTGCCCCTGCAATAATCATCTTTGGCTTACAATCCAGGGCAATCTCTCTGACCTTATCATAATCAATAAATCCTTCGTCATTGACGCCATACGGCACAATCTTAAAATAAGAGCCTGAGAAATTGACTGGACTTCCGTGTGTCAGATGTCCGCCGTGGTCCAGATTCATTCCCATCACAGTATCTCCTGGCTCTAACATCGCAAACTGAACCGCCATATTTGCCTGGGCGCCAGAATGAGGCTGTACATTGGCATAGTCGCAGCCAAACAATTCTTTGGCACGCTCAATGGCCAGATTCTCCACCACATCCACACATTCACAGCCGCCATAATAACGCTTTCCTGGATAACCTTCTGCATACTTATTGGTCATGGGACTTCCCATCGCTGCCATAACAGCCTTGCTGACCCAGTTCTCAGATGCAATCAGCTCAATATGACTGTTCTGTCTCTCCATCTCCGCTGTGATCGCATCCGCCACCTGTGGGTCTACAATTTTCACTTCCTCAAATGAATACATTTTCTTCTTCCTTTCTGTATCTTAACTCAATTAAAAATTTGTTGATTTTTAACGATATTCACAACTATTCAGAACTCCATGACAGCATGGCTGGCAGATCTGCTGTTTTGGCTCTGAATAGTATCTATTTTAATCATATTATTTTATATTTTGAAAGTCAATAAAAAAACTCTCTAACGCCTGATTTTATACTTTTTAGAGCCTTGATTTTCCTATTCTTCCCCAAGATTTAGAGCAATAATAACTCCAACCACAAGAGCAGCAACACCTGAAATGATTGTGAAAATGGTGATCGCGCCAAAACTGTTCATCACAAGAATTGCCACTGGAGAGGCCACAATCAGGCCGATAATCGCCCAATATGCATATTCTGGAAATCTGTCAAAAATCACCTCAATGATTTTGGCGATGGCAAAAATTCCAATCACGACGCCAATTCCAAACGGAACCAGTACCTTACAGCCTTCTAAAATGCCTGGCATATTAAAATGAATCAGATTGTCAATAAAATTATTGATCTCGCTGAGCACAGGATTATAATAACCCATCAGCATCAGCATCATCGAGCCGCTGACACCAGGGATTACCATTGTGGCAGAAGCTACAATCCCCACTCCAAAGAGCTTTACTATATTGACCAGGTTAAAGCTTAAATCTGCTGCCGCGCCTTCCTGTTCCCCAACCAACGCCAGTCCTGCCACGAGACCAAAAAACAATAGAAAAGCCAGAATATGTCCTGCGCGTATCGTTTTACCTTTCACTTTTTTACCAATTGCCGGAAGTCCCCCAATAATCAAACCGATAAATAACAGGTTCGTCTGAAAAGGCACTTTTGCAAACATATACTCAATAATCCGTGCCAAAACTACAATGCCCAAAAGCATTCCAATCACAATCGGAATTAAAATCTTCATACTTTTCTTAAATTCAGAAAACAGATGTGTCGCCGCATGGATCATCTTATCATAGACTCCCATAGAGACCGCCATAGTGCCGCCGCTGACGCCAGGAATAATATTTGCTACCCCCATCACGACGCCCTTCAAAATCATTTTTATCATAGATTCTCTCCTAAATACTGTTCTAGAAATGAAATTAATGTCTTCATTTCCTGATCCGTGCCAATGGAAATCCGCAGATAATTGTCAATTCTAGGTTTTGCAAAGTAACGCACATAAATTCCCTCTGCCTTTAATGCCTCAAATAAATCTCTGGCTGCACAGTTTGGATGACTGGCAAAAATAAAATTGCTTTGGGAATCTTTAAAAACAAAACCAAGCTTCTTTAACTGTTTTTGGGTCCATTCTCTTGTATTAATCACTTTCTGCAAAGTCTGCCGAAAATATACCTCATCTTTCACTGCTTTCACGCCCATTGCAATGGTAACAGTGTCCATCGTATAGGAATTAAAGGAATATTTGGCATCATTTAAATATTTAATCAGTTTCTGATTTCCCAATGCATAACCGATGCGCATACCAGCAAGGCTCCTGGACTTCGAAAAGGTCTGCACCACCAAAAGATTGTCATATTTGGGCAGCAGACTGAATGCAGACTTCCCGCCAAAATCAATATATGCTTCATCTATGATAACAATAACCTCAGGATTACCAGCGATGATTTGTTCTAACTCTTCCAGCTCCTTCCAAATTCCTGTGGGGGCATTGGGATTGGCAATTACAATCCCGCCGCAGTCCTTAAGATAATCTTCGGTGCGTATCTGAAATTTTTCATCCAACGGCTGGCGCTGATAAGGAATGCGAAAAAGTTCTGCCCAGACATCATAAAAAGAATAGGTGATATCTGGAAACAAAATCGGTTTCTCACTGTTAAAAAAAGTCAAAAAACTCATTGCCAGCACATCATCCGAACCCACTCCCACAAAAACCTGCTCTTTTTGCAGACCATGATATTCTGCAAGCGCACTGACAAGATCATCCGCTGTCGGATCTGGATATTTCCGCAGCCCTTGTACATCCATTTCCCTTAAAACCTCAGCCACACCAGGCGCAGGAGGATAAGGATTTTCATTGGTGTTTAATTTTATGATATCAGAACGATTTGGCTGTTCTCCTGGTGTATAAGGGACAACCTTCCTTACATTTTCTTCCCAAACTGCCATAAGTTCTCCCCTCAAGATAATCCATATTCTTCTGCCAACGCTTCAAATGCAGGCAGAGAACGCTCTATCATTTCATAGGAAACACAGTAAGCAAGACGTACAAAACCTGAACAAGAAAAGGTTGTCCCGCCTACCAGCAGAATATGATGTTTTTTGGCCGCTTCCACAAATTTCTTCTCATCTGGATCTGGAGATTTGATAAACAAATAGAAAGCTCCTTGAGGCTTAATACAGGTAAACCCGTACTTTGTCAACGCTCCATAAATCAATTGCCGATTGCGGTCATAATATGCGACATCTGTGGTACAGTTCATACAGGGAATCAAGGCCTTCTGCATCAAAGATGGGGCATTTACAAATCCCAGCATACGATTGGCCACAGATAATCCGCTGCACGTCTGTTCACAATCTGCCATCTGCGGACTGACCGCAATATAGCCGATACGCTCTCCAGGTATGGACAAGGATTTGCTAAAGGAATAGGTCACAAATGTATTGTCATAGTATTTTGTCAGAAACGGTACTTTATTCCCATCATAGACCAGCTCTCGGTAAGGCTCATCAGAAACCATAAAGATCTCATGGCCATATTTCTTCTGTCTCTGCTCCAAAAGCGCTGCCATTTTCTGAATCGTCTCCTCTGAGTAAATCACGCCTGTGGGATTGACTGGATTATTGATAATAATTGCCTTTGTTTTCTCGGTAATTTTACTCTCTAAATCTGCAAAATCTGGCTGAAAGGTATCTTGATCGGGTTCTGCAGCTATTAAAACCCCCTGGTGATTGGCGACATAACCCCGATATTCTCCAAAATAAGGAGCCAGCGCCAATACCTCATCTCCAGGATCTAAAATCGTCTTAAACACTACGTTCAGCGCACCTGCCGCACCTACTGTCATCACAATATGTTTATGCTCAAACGCTGTCCCAAAGCGCTGATTGAGATTGTCCGCAATTGCCTGCCTGGTCTCTGGATAGCCGGCATTATCCATATAGCCATGAAGCTCTAAGGAACTCTCATTTTTTACAGCGTCAATAATTGCCTGGTTATATTCCGCGGGAACTGGTGTCATAGGATTTCCCAGGCTGAAATCAAACACATTTTCGGCGCCGATCTTAGCTGCCATTGCCTTTCCCTCCTGAAACATAGCACGGATAGCGGAACTTCCTGCAACCTCCTGCTGCATTTTCTTTGAAATCATTTTCTCATCCTCTTTCTTAAATGTTTCTTGTTATTCATAACTACTCCACATTCTCCCTATTCTACCACGAATGTCCATAAAAAAAAAGAGGATGTATATTAGTGATCAAAAATATCCCCTCCAAAACCCAAAAAATTCTACAGATATGTTGAAATGGGTATATTAGTAATTAAAAATATCCCCCTCCAAAGCAGCAAATTTCTCTCATTTGTCTGCTTAGAAGGGGGTTCAGATTCTCGGTGCAGTAACAATTTTATAACTATTCTAATCCATGAAACTTTTTAATGACATCTAACGCCGGCAATGGTCTGCCCTCATAGTCGAATAACGCCTGGTTTGCCCACTCGTTGCCGCATGGCCCTGGATCTTTCATGTATTTCAGAGAAGCTTCTGTTGCCCAGCCGCTGCCTGGTACCGGGATCCAAGCGGGTTCCCAATAGAAAAATCCTCTGCCAAGACCATCGGGAACTGTTACAATCCGCTTCATCAGATCTGCCATAAAATCTGCTTGTCCTTGTTTGGTCATCGGATAATCAATTTTCTTTACCAGCTCAGGCTTTGTCGCCATTCCCTTACGCTCCTGGGGTTTTAGCTTCTCATATTTTGCATAGTCCTCCATCGTAAAGCCCATAGAAACCTCGGCAACAACCAATTCCTTTTTATAACGCTTTGCAAGATCATTCATATTATATTCCAAGTCAGCAAGAGAGCCATGCCAGAAGGGATAGTAGGACAAGCCAATGATATCAAAGTCAGCGCCATCATTTTCAAAATAGCTGTCAAACCATTCGCGATACAGCTCATTGTTGCCGCCATTGTCCAGATGTATCATAATCGGAATATCTGGATCCATTGTGCGCACAGCACGAATCCCAGCATTGACGAGCATAGCAATATTCTCATAGTTTGGGCGCTTTCCATCTGGCCACAGCAGACCATTAGACAACTCATTGCCAATCTGAATCATATCTGGAAACACACCCTCTGTCCTGAAATTGCGCAGCACAGCGAGTGTATAGTCATATACCGCATACTCCAGCCGCTTGCCAGTAAAGTCTGCCCACGCTTTTGGCTTAATCTGTTTGCCTGGATCCGCCCAGAAATCACTATAATGCAAATCAAGCAGCACAGACATATCACGTTCCTTTACCCGCTTTGCCATAGCAATCGTTGTCTCCATGTCGTTATTTCCGCCCCCGTAAGGCTCTCCCTGATAAGAACAAGGATTATTCCACAGCCGCAGCCTTATGGCATTGGTTCCATATTCCTGTAATATAGTGAGCAAATCCCTCTGATCTCCATCTTCATCCTGGAATTTTGCTCCCAGTGACTCCAATTCCATAAGGGAGGAAACATCCATTCCCTTGATAAATTTCTTTTTCTCTGAAATTTTTCCCATAGCTTTCTCCTCTTTCCCATCCAAAAATGAGGGCGCAAAAATTTTCCTTGCTGCCCTCATCCCTGTTAGTCAAAATCGAATTTTGTAATGCGCTCTGCCATTGCCCGGTAACGGAAACGAATCATTTCATTCTTTTCCAGAACATCTTTCTCATTTCCTGTATACTGACAACGCATACAATAAAATTCATCCTTATCCTTGTCATAAAACATATCAATATCCAAATCCCGCATAAAGCAGGAAGGACATCTGTAATTTAATTTGCCTTTTCCAGATTGAGCCATGTTGCAAATACCTCCTTATCTGAGATTGTCTTCGTATAACCTAAGGTGAACATCGGGGAGAATGCATATCCCTCTCTGATATATCCCACAGCATCCTTAGAAGATGATGTCAGAGATACCTTAGTCTCAATTGCTGGGATCACCGCACTGACAGCCTTAGCTCCTGCAAGCTGTGCTTCCCTGCACTTATATTCATAGGAAATAGTCTTCTCCTCTGTTCCCTCACACTTTAGGGTAATGCCTGTCATATCCTCTGGATATTCCGTTGTGCCATAACATGCCACCATATATTCATTTAATTCCACCTTAGCCTCAGGATTGCTCATCTCAAGGATTGTCCGCTCAATCTTAATATTAGAGCTTCCCTCCTCAAATGAAATCTTGGTCTGAAGCTTCACCGTCAAATCATAAAATTCAATCTCTACTGGATCCAATGTCAAGATTCTGGTATTGCCCTCCTGTGAGAAATGTGCCTTTGTGCGGCAGAGGCAGAGATCTACCTCTTCCCCATTATAGGAAAGCTTAGCGCTCCTTACTGTTCCCTCTCCTGCATAATGTGTAAAATATCCGGCACGATATTTTTCTTGAATCAGGAATGGATAAGAGGCATCCTGCACATGCTTCGTTCCAATTCCAACTGGCCATTCTAATTTTGCCGCATATGGTCTTAAATCAACAATTGCACCGCCCTGATCCATATTGACACAGGCACGCATATAAGGATCACAGTACCAGAAAAGCTGTTTGTCGGAGCCATACAGAATATCTCTCCAAAGCGCACACTCTGGCTCTGTATAACCTTTCTTCTCCCGATAGTAATCTGCAAATTCAGCCATTGTCATATCTACCAGCTTGCCCTCTTTCTTGAGTTTGCCATAGTAAGCACAGCCATCGGAATATGATTTCTCCAACAATTCATAGGGAGATTCCCAGCGTCCCATCTTGTTCATCCAGCCTGGTCCAACAAACATCATGTTATAAGCATATCCGTTGTTGTATTTTTCCAGAGAACGATACTGGTCAATTAAATTATATAGATATGGATATTCCCATGTCTCACTGTCATAGATCATCCCTCGCAGTACATTCTGCGGATGCGTGCCAAAATTGGAACCATTGCCATCATAGCAGGCAATCAAATCCCTGGAAAGATGAGGAATTGCAACAATCCCACTGTCCTCCTCTTTGCTGGCTGCCGGCGCATGCGTATTCTGTTTTGAAGGAATCCAGGGCGCCCAGGGACCACCATCAAACAAAGTATACCAAGAATTATTACAAGTATGATATGCCTTAGGTCCCTCCTCCCAACAGGTGGCAACCGCACATTTTACTGAAGGATATTTTTCCTTAATATAATTTGTCAGATCTGCATCCATATAATAGGAGCCTGTAGATTCTGGATAAAAGCCAAAAATTTCATGGAATTTTTCAAATACATCATCTACAATTGATTTCTTATCCTCCATAGAAAACATCCAGATACAAAAATCCTTGGTATTATATTTCTCACGGAACTCCTTACATGGTAAACCCAACAGGGACAAAGCAATCTCATCACCATATTTTTCATGATCTTCCTTTGCCAAGGCCACTGCCTCCTCGTTAAACAGACTTGCATAGGTCATCTGAATGGTGGTTTTTAAGCCATTTTCATGAGCCAGGCGCTGCTGTGTCTTAAAGATATCCAAAGATTCTGTCAACAGCGCTTTCCTTCCGATATCCTCTGCCTTTCCATGTCCGGTCACTTTTTCTGCATACTCAGGCACCATCTCCGGGCGATGGATAATATTTACTATAAACTTATCCATATTCTTCCTCCTTTATTTTCTCATAAAATGCCAACTGGCACAATTAGATCTTAATATTTACTCTATACAATACCCTTGAAACTAAACGTAAATTCCATCGGTTTGCTGACATCCAGCAAATATTCTGGATGCACCTCAGACAACCAGCTGTCATCACCACCGACGCCCATCTGCTGCATGGCCACCCGTACAACCGTATAATGGATCTCTGGCAGTTCATAAGGATGCATAGCATTTTCCAACTCATGAGGTGTATAGGGCAGTGCAGAAAAATATATCTTATCTCCGGTAAACTGAATGCCCTTGCCAGTATTATCAGTAATCTTTGCCCAGCGCACACCAGTTTTGTTTCCGCACTCCTGGGGTACCAGATATTTTGCCATATTGTCTGCCACTTTATTACGATAGATGCCCAGTTTAGCGCCATGCCTGCGGTCCGCATAAGTCTCCGCCGGCCCATCGCCGTACCATTCCACATTTTCAAAATCTGCGTTAAACTTAAAGAGCACTCCAAATTCTGGCATATCTGAAAGCTCCTTCACTGGGTCATAGCTGAGTGTAACCGTAATGGTTCCATCTCCAAATACCTCATAGGCAAGACTGCATTTACTTGCTGGTACAGTTGGCATCAGATAATGATAAGTGATTACTGCACTGTGTTCCTTCTGTTCCAAACTGGGATTTTGTGTTCCCTCAAAATCTGGATCCTTGCCAATATACATGCTGGCAATCTTCCATTGACCATAACGGGAAGGCATCTGATTTCCCTCGTCATTATCTACTGGTGCACGCCAGAAATTGGGCATAGGAATTTTCTCAATCAGTTCTCTGCCGCCATAACGATAGGACACCAGACCAGACTTCAAAACGCTAAACATACATTCAAAATGGGTTCCACGAACACCAATATTCCATTTTCCCCGGATTACCGTCAACTCATCCGTTTTCACTGGCGCTGCCTGGCCTTCCACAGTAAATACTGCTTGTCCAAACGCAATTTCATGTCCTGCAGGCGCCCAATCCATCTCTTCTACTAAACGGAAAGAAACAGTTACAGCATACTCACCAGGTTCGTTCGGTACGGAAATTGGCAATGGATATTCCTTTTCAGACAAAGGCTCTACATCTGTGTTAAGAGATGCCTGCTGAATGAGTTTTCCATCTTTTTCCAATAAAACTACACATAAATATTGATTCGTATTTACAAAAAGATTCTTATTCTTGACAAGGACCTTATCTCTGGAAACCTCAGCTGTGATATTCTGATAATTAAATTTTACTTCCTGCATTTTCGGAGATTCATCACGCTCACCGCCATAGACAATACCATTTCCGCTGAAATTGTAATCCGTGGGACGTTCCCCAAAATCTCCGCCATACGCCTGAAATTTCTTGCCATAGCGATCTTTCTTTTCGATGGATTGATCAATATAATCCCAAATAAATCCACCCTGATACAATGGATCTGTATCTGTCAAATCTGTATACTTGTGCATTGCTCCACAGGAATTTCCCATTGCATGAGTATATTCACAACAAATAAATGGTTTGCTTCTGTCCTTCTCCAAAAACTCCTTAATACTGGCCACAGAAGGATACATCTGGCTTTCCATATCGCTGGTATCATTGTAGCGGCGATCCTGAAATACCCCTTCATAATGTACCAAACGGGTAGGATCCAACTTGCGGAACAACTGAGACATTTCAAAGATAACCTTTCCGCCATAAGATTCATTTCCGCAGGACCAAATCACAATTGCCGGATGATTTTTATCCCTCTGAAAACAGGAATTGACACGGTCGAGCATCATCGGCTGCCATTCCTCATGGTTTCCTGGAATTATCGTCTCCTCCTCAATTTCATTCCTAAGAATTGGCTCCCAGCTTCCATGACTCTCCATATTACATTCCGCAATCATATACAATCCATATTGATCACAAAGACTGTAAATTCTGGAATCATCGGGATAATGGCACGTACGAATCGCATTGATATTATTCCGTTTCATGGTGATAATATCCTGCACCAGCTCCTCTTCACTGACCACACGTCCTGTCTTGGAGCTAAATTCATGACGATTTACTCCCTTAAATACAATTCGTTTGCCATTGATGCACATTATATGATCAATCATTTCAAAACGCCGGAAGCCAATCATCTGCGAGAATACTTCCTCTGTCTCGCCATCCTCATTCTTTACTTCAATCAACAATTGATAGAGTTTCGGCTGCTCTGCACTCCAAAGCACTGGTTTTTCCACAGGAATTGTCACCATAAACTCTGATTCTAACTGCGCATTCGCTTGTGCCACAATATGATCTCCATCTTGCAAGGTCATAAAAAGTTTCCCTGTACCAAGACCTTGAAAGCACAATTCCAGATCAGCATTTCTATATTGGTCATCCAACAATGTCCGCACACGAATATCCTGCACATGAGCTTCTGGCACAGTGTAAAGATATACACTCCGGTAAAGACCTGAAAAACGATAGAAATCTTGATCTTCACACCAGCTCGAGGCAGTCCACTTAAAGACCTGTACCGCCAGCTTATTTTCTCCTTCTACAAGATAAGGGGTCAATTCAAAATCTGAAGGCGTAAAGCTGTCCTCACTGTAACCGATGTAAGTCCCATTCAGCCACAGCGCCATTCCACTTTCTGCCCCCTGGAAGGAAATATACAGAGGTTTACCTTTCATATGTTCAGGAACATAAAAATATTTTACATAACTTGCAACCGGATTAAAGTAGGATGGAATCTCACCAGGCTCAATATCTTCTCTTCCATCCCAGGGATATTGGGTATTGGCATATTGAGGACTGTCATATCCTTCCATCTGGATATGCGCTGGAACTTTAATATCTGCCCAGGATTTGCAGTCATATTCCGCCGCCTCAAATCCTGGAATTGCAGACTGATAATTTTTCGCATATGAAAATTTCCATAGCCCGTCCAGAGAATAACGGAAACTCGTATTCTGACACTTCCATTCTTCCATTGAAGCATAATAGATATGATCAGAATGAGCTTCTACACGATTTTCCGCAAAAAATAGGGGGTCTTTCACTTTCCCATAATCAAATTGTGACATAAATTACCTCCAGATATGATTTAATAAAATTCTGTTTTTACAATAGTTTGGCAGCACCATAAAAGTGCTGCCCAACCAAATATACATTCATTATTTTACTGCTCCCGTAATACCTTCTGCAAAACTCTTCTGCAATAAGAAGAAAATAATCACGGTGGGAAGACTACAGATCAATACGGCCAACATCAATACTCCATAATCTGTAACATAACCTTCTGTAAGGTTTGCTACCAACATTGGCATAGTAATAGTGCCGTCTTCCGTCATCATTACCTTTGGCCATAAGTAGTTATTCCATGCATTCATAAATGTAATCGTCATCGCCGCTGCATAAGTGGAACGCATGGTAGGGATAAACATCCTGAAAAATATCTGGACTTCGTTTAAGCCATCAATCCGTGCGGCTTCAATGATATCATGTGGAAAGCTTCGGGCGCTTTGCCGAAACATCATAATCAAAAACGGCGTAGAGATTGTCGGTAAAATAAATGCTATTGTAGTATTCAAAAGCTTTGCTGCGGAAAACATCCGAAACAGCGGAACCAGTGTTGCCACAAATGGAACCATCATTGCCAAAAGCAAGATAGACATTACTGTATCTTTACCTTTATCATGATAAATCTCAAAACCATAACCAGCAAGAGAACAGATGATCAGCGCGCATATGGTCAAAATAATAGCATATTTAAAGGAATTAAACATTGCTGTCTGTACAGGCTGCGCTGCAAACAATGCCTTAAGATTGTCAAAAAATGCCGTTCCTGGGAGCATAGTTCCTCTGCTGACGTCTATACTCTTATTGGTGGCACTGATTAGCATCCAGTAAAGTGGAAATACCGAAATCAGCGATACAATAATCAAAACTACATACATTAACGCATTCGCTCTTTTTGTCTTAGTCACGCTTGTCACCTACTTTCATCTGTACAAATGCCAGAATAGCTACCAAAATAAAGATCAGGAAGGACATTGCTGCTGCATATCCAAACTTTGGCACATATTTAAAGGATTGATTATAAATGTAATGAGACATTGTGATTGTTGCATTGGATGGGCCTCCTCTTGTCAGGTTGAGAGACTCATCGAACAACTGCAAAGTTCCGTTGGTAGACATAATTGCTGTCAGAAGAATGGTTGGCTTTAACAGCGGAACTGTAATCTTAAAGAAAGTCTGCATTGGACTTGCTCCGTCAATCTTTGCAGCCTCATACACAGAATATTCTATATTTTGTAATCCGGACAGATAAAATACCATATTATATCCGGTCCATCTCCAAATCAATGCAATAATAATTACAATTTTTGCACTGGTTGCATGACCCAGGAAATTATATCCTGTATTTAAAATTCCAAACTTAATCAACACGGAATTGATAAAACCGTCTACTCCAAAAAGAGAACGAAAGATAATCGCATAAGAAACAAGCGATGTTGCACAAGGTAAGAAAATTGCAGTACGGAATAAACCTTTACAGCGAAGATTCTTATTATTTAACATAGATGCCAGGATCAATGCCAAGATTAACATGATCGGCACTTGGATAATCAGATAGAGAAACGTATTTCCCAGGGACTGCATAAAGACTGTGTCCTTAAACATACGGGAATAGTTGCTGAATCCATCAAACTTTAACTTATTAGCTGTTCCAGTCTGTAAAGACAGGATAAATGCCTGGATCATCGGCCAAAAGCTCATGGCTGCAATCATCAATGTTGCTGGCGTCAAAAATATCCAGCCGGTGAGATTATGCCTTTTCTCCAATGACATTTTTCTTTTTTTGGCTTCTTTTGTCTGGCTCACATCTTTACCCCCTTTATAAATCAGTTGGGGGACAGCAAACTTGCTGGCCCCCACACTGTTTTTATTGAATGCAATTACTTCTATGCACTGCGGACAGGTGATTGCCCATATCTACTTACAGATTTACCGTAAGTAAATGGTCAATGTTCCTACTGCTCCATATTGAACTCAATTGTGCTCTGTGCTTCTTTAAGTGCATCGTCAATATTGCCGCCGCCAACAACGTTCTGCATAGCTGTTGCTACAGCGTCACGTGCTTCATAGTAATATACACCTGTATTATTGCTGGGGATCTTTCCTGCAAACTCTGTGATCTTTGAGAATACTGCATCGCCGCCGTAGAATTCAGAAGGCTCGCCATATACATCAGAATCACCAGCCGGCAGATATGTAGCAAGTGCGCCAGAAGACGGAAGAATAGTTTCGTATAATTCAACGCTTCCTGCAAATGTGCTTGCCAAGAAATCTTTTGCTAAGTCTACATTCTTGCAGTTGCTGGTAACAGCCCAAGAAGAACCACCATTGTTAGAATAATTTGTTGCGTTCTCTACATCTACAAGCTTTGGCATATTGGTAATGCCCCATTTTCCGCTCTGATCATCTGCGGTCTGGATAGATGCCATAATCCAGCATCCATTGATGGTACCTGCTACTGTCTCAGTTGTAAGAGTAGAAATATACTGATCCCAGTCATTTACCTCTACCAATACTCCAGCTTCTTTCAAAGCAGCATAAGTTTCCATAACTTTCTTCAAAGCAGCATTGTCAACCATTGCTGGCTTTCCTTCGTCATCAAACAAAGAAGATCCGCAAGACTGAAGCATCATCATGATAACATCGGACTCACCAGCCTGGCAGGAAAGCAATGGCTTGCCAGTCTTTTCTAAAACAGTTTTACCTTTTTCCAGATACTCATCCCATGTGATATCTGTAAAGTCATCTATTTTCATGCCAGCCTGTTCCAAAATATCGGTTCTGTAAGCAGCAATTACTGCGCCGTTGTCAAATGGAACACCATAGTTCTTGCCATCTATTACAGAATAAGCAGTCTTAGCTTCACCAAACTTGCTGTAGTCTACAGCGCCTGTTAAATCAACAAATGCCTCTGGATAAGAGATAACGTTCTTCTGGAATGCATTATCCTGCATCAAGATAATATCTGGTAATGTCTCAAAACTTCCACT